>ENA-OPJL01000016-OPJL01000016.1-human-gut-metagenome-genome-assembly--contig:-NODE-16-length-52967-cov-12.280031_pt1 | contig 52967 bp, 79 predicted proteins | sample MGYA00241415_ERZ501659 | MGnify/ENA primary metagenome ERZ501659 (study PRJEB25962, sample SAMEA1965033) | human gut metagenome | biome: human gut; feature: human-associated habitat; material: faeces...
GAATGCCGCGCCGGATTTCGCCGCTTTTTCCTTGTTCCGCGACTCCTCGATAGCCGCCCGCCCTTCCTCGGTTAACGCCCTCTTGTTTCGCTCCAGCTTGCCAATCTGGCTCTCGATCATTGAGCTAAGGTTAAAAAACTCCTCATCAGGCACAACGCCTTTTTGCCAAAGCTTGTCGAGTTCTCCAGCCGCCGCCGATAGTCTCCTAATCTTCGCCGCTGTCGGATCGATAGCGCTTTGCACGCTTTCGAACGCCTGCCGCTGCCGCTTGATTTCCTCGCGTAGCCGCTTCGCTTGCTCGCGTGCAATTTGCTCCTCGTTAACGAAATCCTTCACACCTTGCGCCGCTTCCTCGTTCGCTCGCTTGAATTGCTTTAACGACTTCACAGCGAAGGTGACTTGTGACACGTCAACGCCAAGCGACAAACCAGCGTATTGTTCTGCCATAGGCTTTTCCTCCGTATACGAAAAAAGCGCCCGAAGGCGCTTTGTTATTTGTTGTGCATCATTTCGAGTGCTTTTTGCTCCATGATACGCAAATCGTTTAGGGCCATTTCTTCATCCTCTATTTTATAGATTCTGAATAGCATTGGCAAAACATTGTAATCAAGGCCATAAGCACCAGCACCAGCCGATCGCCATTGCGTTTGCATAGCGCAAAACACATCCCACGACTGACTCATGCTCTCATCAAAGATGATTTCCGGCGGCTCCTCCCCTTCGTAATCGGAGCGGGTAAGGCCAACCGCTTTTAACTCTTCGTCAGTGGGCGGTTTCTGGTAATACAGGTAAACCGCCCGTTTTAGTTTTTTACGCGCTGGCCCGCAAGTGCGCCCAGGTAAGAACCCATAAGGGCCAGGGCCGCAGCCGGATAATATTCAACGAGAGCGGCGGCGTTTTCTTCGTTAAACTCTTCTTCCAGATCCCAGCCCGTAGCGATTTCAGTAATAAACTCTGCGTCGCGCATGGCTTCGCGCTGGTAAAGCTCTTGAATTTCGGTTGATTTTTTGTGCTTAACGGTAAAAACAATAGTTGCTTCATCGCCGTTAGGGAGTTTGAATTTTACTGGTAGTTTGAAATCCGGCATCGGGGCGATTTTGAGTTTGAATTTAGCCATTTGCTTTTCTCCTGATTGGTTGGAGCCTTGATATTACACAAATAAAAAAGGGGGCGCAAGCCCCCTTGATGATTACGCCGGATTCGACGCCATAGACGCGAAATCACCTTTCAGCGACACGGTTAGCGAAACGGTTTCCATTTCGTTAACTGCCGTCTGTGGGATCTCGTTAAATGAGAGAGTACCAGACCAAAGGCGCATTTCTTTTGCACGCGGAACATACATGCGCATAACCTTAACCTGGCCGGATTCGTCGGCTGCACGCAGAATCGGATAGATCGGGTTATCGTATTCATGCGCAAAAGTGTAGGTCATGGAAACAGCGCTCTTATAGGTCGGGATCTGCTGCTCGCGGTCGTCGGCTAGGCACTGGTAAGTATAAAACTGCTGCTCGCCGCCTTCCTGAGAGAGATCTTGAACGCATGGAACCTCGATCCAGTCACTAATCTTGTAAATGCTCCCGGTGCCGTTGCCTGAATAAACGTTTCCGTCAGCGGTGCTAAAACCTTCGATCGTAACGTCGTTGGTTGATACGTTTTTAACTCGACCAACCTTGTTAATCAGTTTGGCCCAATTCGAGCTAGTGATAATTACGTAATCACCTTTCACCAAGCCATGAGAGGCCGCGCAAGTCAGCACAGGCTCGGCTGTGTTAGTGATTTTGGTCACTTTGATAGCGGAGCCGCCGCGCGTTTTCTCAACAAAAACCTGTGAACCGTTTGGAAGATGCATATTTATTTCCTCTTTTCTTCTGCTCTTACATAGAACCGAACCGGAACAAGCCAGCCCGTTTCGCTCTTTTGTATCGGGCGAACCTCGCCGCCCTGGCTAACATAACCAGTCTCAAGCATTTTACCATCATCAAAAAAATCAGCAATCCCTTTCGCAATCTTGCGGGCCTTGTCAGTGCCTGAGCCTGGCGCAAAGATCACGCTAACCTGAACCATGCCAACGTAATAGCGGCATTTTCTATCAAGTGAAGCGTAAACCGTTTCGGCCTCGGTGTAGTGGAAAGCAAGCCACATGCCGCCCTTGCTCGGCGGCTTGAACTCTACGTTTTCATATGCGATCGGGTATTCGCTTTCGTATTCCTCTGCGAGCGCCTTACGCGCCGCGACCATCAGATCATAATGCATTTTTTGCCCTCGACTCCTTGATCGCCTCCGCCATGAATGAGCGCAAGCGTATTGCGACAATGCCAACAACGCCAGCAGGGGCTTGCTTAGAATGCCCGTATTCAAGCGCGTTAGCGTAAATTAGCATGTTGGAAAAATGGATTGAACGAACCGCTCCACCGCCGCGCAAGATAGCGTGAATTGCCCGCTTACCCTCCGCAATGGTTTTGCCGCCGTCTTTGTCGTAGTTGTTGAGCGCGTAAAGTGGTGGCCTGTTCGGCGTAACTTGCCAGTTACCGCGAAAGCGCCCGGTGTCCACTGGCGAGCCTTCAACAAGCGCCGTCTGAACCTTTCCGGCGAAAATCTCCACGCAATCAACAACGCCGTTTCCAGCGGCCTCTATCCATTTGTCAATCTTGCCCTGAAATTCTCGGATCGAATAGTTAGCCATGAACCGCAACCCTCCGCAAGATCGGGCGGTAGGCTACCGTTGTGCTGGTCTGCCTGATTGGTCTTGCTTCGGTCACAACGTAGCGCTCGCCGTCAATCTCAACCATGTAGCCGTTTAATATTTCAACGTCGCCGTTAAAGACGCCCAACTTATCCGTTACTCGGATCGTTTCGCCGTCAACCTCGCGAACCCTTGGCGACCGCACAAGCCCTTTAATCGTGGTTGTGATTTCCGGCTTCTCAACCTCAACCCCGCCCACGATATCAACGCCGCCAGCCTGGATTATGCATTTAAATTCGCCGTCCCAGTCACTAAAAAACGCGATCCCGGCGCTTGCCAGTCGCTTTATTTCTGCGTAGTTCATTGGGTGCTCCTTTTAACTTCTTTGCCCAAGAGGTACTCACCAAGCGAGTTAATTCGCCCACTGTTTAGCGCTATGCTGTCGATAAGATCTTGTATATCCATGCTGTCAATCTTTTTGAGGCATGGCATACGCCGCCGATGTAGGCCGACAATGAGGCCAAAGCCGCCGCCCTTTTTCTTGAGCAATATCTCATACATTTTACCCCAAGGAGTTTGCCTGATCGTTTTGCCTGAGCTATCAGCGGATACGCGATCGAACGTCTGCGAAAATTCACCAGTCAGGGAGAAAGACGCAACGCGCCGCGAATAACTTTCCACGCTCTCCCCTTCCTGCTTCATCGCGCCGTCAAGCGCCATCAAGTGAAGCGTATACAGCGCAAGTGCTTTGTAATATGCATCACCAAAACGCGAGGGGCTTACAAATTCGGATGCAAGGTCAATCCAGGCCGCGATAATCTCAACATTGACGGCTTTCATTGGCGGCGCTAACCGCTGGATTTCAAGCAAAACGTAATCAATATCTCTTAGCATTTTTCAGTCTCCAGATATGACAAGGGGCGCATAAGCGCCCCAGGTATTAAAATTCGCCGCCGTCTTCCAGTTCTTTACGGCTCTTACCCTCGGTGGGGTCTTTCTTGCGTCGCGCATTGGCTTTGGCCTTTACTTCCTCGGTCAGCGCGGAATTGTCTTTAACGGCTGCGTCGCCGCGAGAGATCAGGTACTGAAAAGCGGAGGTTTCCAGCTTATCTTTTTCGATCTCCATTTCCTGGCCCGGCATTAGATTTACGTCGCCAACAATGATCATGCATAAGCCAGTGTTAACGAGAGTTACGGTTTCTTTTTTAGCCATTTTTGAATCTCCATAAAATAAAAAGGGGAACCCCGAAGGATTCCCCGATATTAAACTATTTAGCCACCTTTGGCAACAAGCCCGGTAATCAGAACCAGGGTCAGTGGGCGATAGATGGTTAAGCCAGTGCATTTGGAGGTGCAAGGCACTTTGAAATGCAGGTCTTTCGGCTGCGCCGGGAGCATGTTAAACGCTTCCGGGATCTCGATGCTCATATTCATCGGATCTTTTTCGTAAACCAGGCAGCCCTTGGCGCCTTGGCCGTCGATATCTTCCAGTTCGGAAATGGATTCGATGGTGATTCCGCCGTTTTGCTTCATGAAGTAATCAAGATAGCTTTCGGTGGTTTCCGGCATGCGAACCATCAGAACCTTACGCATAGACGGCGGGATCAGGATGTGCGTTGCGCGGTGCTGTCCCTTGGTCAGCGTTTCGATGGTTTCGATCGCTTTTTCCAGTTCTTCGGAAGCCTTTTCCGGTGACTTAACGCCAGCGGCGGATAACCAGCCGTCGGACGTGATTTTAGTCAGGTTCGGGTGATCGAATACGCTTACGATTTTGTGCGGCTTGGAGCCACGGAAAACAAGCTGATTCACAAGCTGATCATGTGCGCCCTGTGCGGCATTGGCCTTACGAGTGGAAAGGCTCTTGCCTGTACGCTGGCCCGCTTTGATTTCGTCGATGGAAATCAGGAAGGCGTTACCCAGGCGGAACACTTTGCCGAACTCGGAACTCATCAGCGCGTCAACGGTCGGCAGGTCGTCGGTATAATCGGCGATGATTTTTGCGTAACCAACTTTATCGAAAACCTGATATTCAAAGGTTTTGTCGGTGTCGCTCAATTCGTTAGTGACCGGAAAGACGCGCAGCGCGGAGCCAGCCGGGTATTCTTTTTCGTATGCATTGGAGCGGATCTTGTGAAGCTCCTGCGCAGTCCAGATACCCATATCAGCGGCGTCAGCTTTCACGCCCTGCATTTGCAGGTGGGAAGTCACAACGCTGGCGTCGAATTCGTCATATTTCTTAGTCATAATAAAACTCCCTTAAAGGCCGTTATTGATAATCAACGGCCCAATGATAGCATTTTTTGCTAAACGTGCAACAAATTTTTATGGTAGGGCTACGGGTAATACTTGCTCGCCAGCAGGCAGAATATTAACGCCAACAATATAAAGCTCGCGATCCAGCTTGAAAAAGTCGCCCGTAAAAGTCCAGCCGCCAGGCAGAACGCCGCCGCTTTTGCCAATAAACCCATCCTCCAGGACGCGAACCGGATCGCCATGTTGCGGCGCTTCCTCGATTTGCTTGGTCAGAACCCAAACGCGCCCGCGAGTGACAACGTTCATTGGCTCGCCTGAGCGGTAAGCCATGTAACCCGATTGCTCATCTTTGTAAAGGCAATCATGCGAACGCAGCGCGACGCCAAAAGGCATCAGGCTATCAGCCAGATCAGCAGTAACCATGCGATAGCCATCAACGATGCCACCAAAGCCAACGGCTTTACCAATCAGGATGGATTCATCTTTGCAAACTCCGGTTCCGTTAATGTTGTATCGCGTGGAATCAACCAGGCAACCGGGGAGGCTCGCGCCCCATAAAACGCCATAATCAGACATAATAAACTCCCATTAAAAAAGGCGCTCATTGAGCGCCTTGTGAATTACTGAACCTGAACCTCTACCAGTTGCAGATCACCAAATGCGGTGTAGTCCCCGGTAAAAGTCCAAGTGGTTTCGATTGCGCCATCGCTCTTAACAGTGCCGTCTGTACCCAGTTTAACAACGGCCCCGAAAGTTGGGGCGGTTCTTTCACTTTTATTGAGAAGCATCCAAACGCGACCTTCGGTCATTACGTTAATGCCACCGCCATTTTCATAAACCATGCGACCATTTTTGGATACGGTCTGGAAGTGGGAGCGAATCGCAACGCCGTAAGCCTTGCCGCTTGCCTTCATCGGCTTGATCAGCTTGTTACCCATAGCATCAACGCCGCCATGCTGAACCGCAGCACCAACGTAAATATCGCCAACGTCGCCGTCATCCGGCTTGCCAACTACACAAGCGCCGTCGATGTTGTATTTGGAAGTGTCGCCCCACTGGCCCGGAAGCGCCCGCGCCATATGTTCGTGATAGGTTGCGCCAATAGTAGCCATAATTATTGCTCCTTATTTCAGTTTAGCCAGGCGAGCATTAGGATTCAGCACCTTATCTTCGCCATCTTCTTTTTTGCCTTTCTCAACGTCGCCTTTAATAGCTTTGCGTTGAGCCGCCATTTTATCAGACTCTTTCGCCAGATCAAAGGCAACATCGATATAAGCGTCCGCCTTTTCGGAAATATCAGCGCCAGTTACCTCTTTCACGAAAGCAACCTTGATTGCTTTTGCGTCCAGGCCGTCAGTTTTCACGCCTACTTCCTCGGCAACTTTCACCAGCGCTGCGTGCGCTTCTGCGTCTGCTTTTGCCTGAGCAACGGCGGCTTCAATTTCTGCCGGGATGCCGTCAACTTTTGCCTGTAGGGCGTCGCGCTCTGCTTCCAGGCCGTCGGCTTTTGCCTGGGCGGTCTGTGCATCAGCTTTCACAGTGTCGATATATGCGGCTACTTCTTTCGGCACGTCGAACTCAACCGCGCCATCCAGTTTAATTTTAACGGTCATAACTTGATCCTCTTTGTTAGAAAATTCATCGATATCATAGGGGAAATCCTGATTGCTATCAAGGTTTAATTTTGCGATACCCGCACGACCCTTGAACACCATAGCGATATGATTAACGCTAATGTTGGTTTGAACGGCGTCAAATCTTACCCAATCAGCGGAATCAGCTTTCCAACCTTCCGGCATATCTTCATCAAAGAAATATTCGCCCGTCGCGTTGTTGCCCCAGCCTGGCTTGTCAATGTCGATTGAGCTATAGCCCACGGATAACTCCGCTGTCTTTTTGGCCTTGGCGCTGTCAATCGCTCGCTTGTCGTAAATGCTAACCGGAACCTCGACCCCGATCCCGCTCGGAACGCCTTCGCCAGCACATGCGCCAACGACAACATCTTTTGCGTTTTCAGGCGTCACGGTAACATGCCCCAAAGTGATCGGCTTGCCGCTAAAAGTCGCCAGGGAGTCGGCCTTGAAAACCTCGGAGGCGGGGCGGAATTCCCGGCGCTCGCCGAAAGGAGTTTGATAAACCTGTAAGCCGATTCGCGCCACAATAGGCCGATCCACTAAAAAGCCATGCTCGTCAAAATGCGCTTTCACCTGCACGCTGTCAAAACGTTGTACTTTTTTCATCTCATTCTCCTACCTTGTCAAAATCAGGAATAGCCCAGCATCGGCACCCGTAAGGCTCGCCGGGGAAATCGTGTATTGCATTTAGTGCAATGCGCTTGCCTTCCCATTGCAAATGCTGCAACCTTTCGCGCTCGTCAAGCATACCACACCAGAAATAATGCGTCACGTTTGCATCTTTCAGGCGCTGGCGCATTAGGCGGCTATTCCAGGAGCCAACGATTCCCGTTGCCCGGTTGGCGGCCCAAGAGCTATAAACCGCAAAGCGCTTTTCCGCCATTTCGTTTACCTGAGCGGTATTCTTTCCGGTGAAATTGGCTTGCCTGATATTCCCGGCCCAATCGTTAATGATGTTGGTGAATAGCTTCTCAAATGATCCGGCGCTCATGGTTTCCCACTGCTTATAAAGCGTCTCGTACCACGTTTCGCTTTGCGTAGGGCCAACCAGCATCAAAAGCATAACGGCCTGATTCTTTGTGCCTCCGGTGGATTTGGCGACGTTTAACCACTGTTTAGAGTTGAACTTGTATACCGTCACCGCCAGCGCCGGAAGTAGACCAATCAGCGCAGCGGCAAGCTCTTTTGCGTAATCAATGATCTCGTTTTCCGCGCTATCAATTTCATCATCAGATGTATCGAATTTCATCGCGTGCGTTTTCCGGCGCATGAACACGACAAGATCGCGAACGGCCCGCCGCAACTCGCGGGCCAACTCTCTTTCGCTTGCGTCCGGGAATCGCCATTGCTTTACGATCCCTTTAACCTTCATCGGTCATTCTCCCCCATTCCCGGCTCCGGCTCCTGCTCCGGCTCCGGCAGCTTGATTTTGTCCGTCTCTTTCAGTTTCAGGATTGAGCCAAAGGAGCGCAGCGTGTCGCGTGCTTCTTCGGTATCCATAGCCTGATCCTGAATAAGTTTCACGATTGAATCAACGTTTTTGTTTAGCACTTCCGCCTGATCTTTATCGCTCGGAACCGCCAACGGCTCAAACACAATCGACCACTCCGATTCCGTCACAATGAACGGCAAGAGGAACTCCAGGATCGGCTTGTAGTCCTCTTTGCGCTTGCGCTCGATCAGCTTGTGATAAGTTTCAAGCGCCGTGTTTTGGCTCGCGCTAACGCCGCCAGTGTTTTTATTTTTAAGCACGATCTCATGAATGCCAGATAGCGAAACGATGCGATCAAGCTTTTTCTCCAGGAACTCCGCCACGCCGGAAACATCGGAGTTTAAAACGGTGTAATCCTCGTCCTCTGCGTCAATGCCGATCGCCCGGCCAACGCCGCTCTCGTCGTCAACCTGAGCCAAACGCAACCGCGCTGCATATTCGCCTTCGTCGTCGTCGCAAATGGCTGAAAGCCCCCTGGCCTTCCATACGGCTTGCTGCTTCCGGCGTAGTAACTGCGTCGCCAGTTCTTCGCAATAGTTGTAATCGTGGATTGCTTCAATCAGGCGCTTGTTGAGGATTGACGCGCCCCAACCATCATTGTTTTTGCGCTGCTCGTTCGGGAGTCGCTCGCCGTCAATAATGCAAATCCTGGTGTAATGCACGTAATAATCGGGAATATCGCTACCGGGAGAAATCTTGTACAAGACAGGCTCGCCGTAACGGGCGCTCCGCGCGTTGGTTTCCCGCTTCTCAACTTTCACCTGAAAGCGATCGTAAACGCGAATGTCTTCGAGCAATGCACCCTCTTTGACCGGGGATTTTAGCATGCGGCCATCAGCAACAACAGCCACGATTGCAGCACCACCAAAGAGACGCGACCAGCACAGGGCATCAATGATTTTTGCATTGAGCCGCTTCTCATCCCAAATAGAACGAAACGCCGCCTCATCCTTAACCCCCTCAACACTAAATCCCGGCGTAACCATATCTTCCGGGATCACGTCGATAATCTTTTTCGCGAGTCCGTCTTGCTCGTAAAAGGTTGCGATTGAGCTTTTGGCGAGGCCCACCATATAAAACGGCTGCTCTACTCGCTTCTCCCCCTTGAAAATTTCGTTGTAGCCATCGGCCTTTACAATCTTGCTCATAACTTTCTCCCATAATAAAAAAGGCTGGAATTGTCCAGCCTTGATTATACATGCGTTTAGCAATTCGTGCTATTTCTTCAAACCAGCTAACCGCTTCATGCGAGAAACCGGATCGTCAGCCAGGTTGAGGCCAAGGTTTACAGCATCAACAAGGTTATCAACGATATCGTCGTGAGGATGTGAATCGTCGAAAGTGAAAGCGGATGTTTCGGCCAGCAATTCCGCAAGCATCGGATGCGATTCCGGCAAAGCAACGCGCCCAGCCTTCATGACTGGTGCGGCGTCCATAGCGCGGGTTGCCTTATCTTTATCGCGCTGCACTGGCTCGATATCGATCGGCATTTTCTTTTTCGCGCCCTGGATTAAGCCAGTACCGCTTGCCTTATCCTCGACGTAGATTTTGCGCAGCGTGCCGCATTCCTTATTGCGCTTCCAGCACTGATTGACAAAGGCAACGAATTGCGTTTCCAGATCCGGCGCTTCCCACTTGCCGCGAACACCGTCGATAAAGTAAACGCGATCCTTGTAAATGCCCCAATAGCATAAAACAGTATAGTCGTTTAACTCTCCGACCTTCTGCGCAGTATCCGCAGTAATAAACGTGTACTCAAAGCGATCCGGTTTTGGTAGCGTGCATTTCTCGCCGCCGCCGTAATACTGGAACCACTCCGTTTTAAACACGTTACCGCCAAGCGCGATCGGGCGTTGCTGGTACTGAGATTCGAACGTGTACAAGTCAGCCTCGCGCAGCGCTAACAGCGATTCCGCGCTTTCCTTCGCGGGCCAGAAAGAGTAATGCGCCACGCCGTCAATGTATACTGGTTCGCTCGTCAGCACATCCCGATCAAATTCGGGTTTCAACCAGTCAGGAAGCGTTTCGCGATATTCTTCCGTAACCAGCGCCGGAATACTCACAACGTCAAACTCGATGCCACCCATGCCGCCATTTAACAGAAACCAGGTCGAGTCGTTGACGTGTAGCCGCTGCTGAACCACTACGCAAGGCGTTGTGTCTTTCATGCGACGTGAGCGCACGGTGTTTTTTAGTCGCGTGTGAATCGACGCGCGGCGCACTGGAGAAAACATATCGTCGGGTTTGTCCGGGTCGTCAAGCGTCAGCATGCCAGTAAAAAAGTCGTCCATGTACCCACCACGCAGACCTGTAACCTGGCCGCCGATCGCGCGTGAATTGAGTTGCAGCCACACCTTGCCGCTTTCGTTAAGCGCGGTGATATCCTTGGAGCTTGCCTTTGATAGCTTGCAGGGCCAAAGCTCCTGGAACTCCGGCGATCCGATAATCTCTTTTACGCGGCTGCTGTTTTGCTGAACCAGGCCATCACTAAACGAAAGGTTAAGGTTTCGCACTTTCTTGCTGCGTATCATGGCGTAAACAGGCATGTGGATTGAAAAAATTTCCGTCTTGCCTGAGCCGGGAGTGATGTTGAAGATCACGTTTTGCGCTTCGCCTTTTATGATCTGCTCAACCTTCCAGCACAGCAAAGAGAAGTGCCAGTTGCTTAAAAACTTCTGACCTTGCAAGAGTTGGAACCAGATTCGGATCATCTTCTCGAAAGAGTATTCGCTAATCTCTTTGATTGCCCGCTTTTGCGCGGGCGTCAGGTCTTCCCAAATCAGCATATTAGATTTCCTCCAGGATATCGCGCACCGCCTCTTTCACTTCTTCGGCGCTAACTGCATCAATGCTGGTGCTTTCCGCCTTGGCGACAACGTTAACCTGTGGGGCGTTATCAAGGCCCAAATCTTTACCAATGAAATTCGCGCTAACTACGCCGTTTGCCGCTAACTGGAATTTCTGCTCATAGATCACAGAGTCGATGAACTCCATAACGTCACAAAAGCCAGGCTCTTTGCGCCACTTCTCAAGCGCACACTTTGACCAGCTATTAAACAGGCGTAAGCCATTGAGGGTGAAGATTCGCGGCTTCCGCACCTCGTCCTGATAGGTTCGCCCCTGGAATGAGGAGCTTTCCGCAGATTTTAGCGCGTTGGATTCCGCCCACTCGAAATAACGGATCGCCATATCAAAGACCTGCTCCGGCGTGTAGCGGTGGGATTGATTCAGCGTGATGATATCGCCGTACTTTTTGTTATACAGGCGTTTGAAGTTATACGCCTCATGCACTTTGTTTTCGCTCATGGTTTGCACCTCCTATTTTCCGAGGAGTGATTATACCAAACCGCAGACAATAAAAAACCCCGCATTAGCGGGGTTGGTTTCAGCACTTGTACTTGACGCCTTCGCCGTTTTCGTGCTTGAGTCGATTTCCGATCTTGCCAGCGATGAACAGAAAGCGACCGTTGACAGTCCACAAATCTTTATCTTTGTCGTAGAACGCAGATGCGTAAATGCCTTTGCGAGCCAGATGATGGGAGCCAATGCGGCCCAGGATGAGTGCGAAAACAAAACCGAGGATAAAGCCAAGGAAAATCATCATTGTAAACTCCTTACATAGTTTATTGAAAATTGGTGTGTTTCCTGATTAGCGCCGGAATACTCCTTCGCCAGTCTAACCGCCATCTCCGCACTGCATGCAGTAACGACGGTTTCGAAATCCTGTTTGCAACTTTGGCACTGCATACCCATTTTGCGGATGGTTAAGTTAACTCGCCATTGCATTTTGCTTTCTCCTGAGAGGTTGCGGGTTACGGCTCCCGCTGCTATCGCCATGCATAGCCGATTTGATTTTTGCGACATTCGCGCCGCGCGTTACCCGTTCGGGCCTCTTATGTTTACGTTTTGGATGTTACCAATCAGCACACGCGGCGTCAACTTAAATCACTCGTACTCGCCCGCTCGACCAACTCGCCCGGCCAAATATCCAGCAGTCCACACGAATTTGTAGCGGTCGATAAGAACTTTAACAGGCTCATGGTGTTTCGTAATAACCTCAATCATGATCTTGTCGTTTTGGCGGTCTTTCTTCTCCATCTTTCTTACCGCTTCATTCAGTCCGCGAGCCGCTCGTTTAACGATGTTCCAGTGTGCCTCGTTCAATCCAAACATTATTAAAGCCCTCTTGAGATCCAAAGGTTGTACATTTCGAAATAGTGCATTGCTGTTTCAGTGTCGCCGCGCTCCAATGCCTCGTTTTGCTTCTCTGCGCACCACTGCGACGGTTTTTTTGTATTCACCCATAGAATCACACTCCTAAAATTTGCGCCTCTTAGAATCGCTCCGAGGCGCTTTAAAATCGATACGTTTTCGTTAAATTTCTTGCAGCATCCCGCGAATGTTGTTTAGCGTCTTAATTTTGAAGCTGTCCCATTCTGGCGAACCCGGCTCAAGCTCTCGCGGCGAACCCGGCGCGGCTGTGCTCATATCATCAATCAGGCAAGCCACCTCGTCAACAATCAGATCTTTAATGTGCTCTTTCGCTTCCAGATCCTCAACCGCCGCGTAAGCCTGGACGCTGCCGCCGATAACCCTGCACTGTCCAAGCGCTTTCTCTAAGTCGTCGTATACTGTCACGCGGTCTTTGTAGCTATGGCCGGAAGCGATGCGGTAGCGGTGTAAGTAGATCATTTTTGCTCTCTCCTTTGTGCGTCAACCTGGTTTTCAAGCTGGCGGAAAACCTCCGCCGCAACATCCGCCTTTATCGCTACGCTATCAACGGCTAAGGAGTCATTGCTCCATCGCCAGCCAAAAGCGTTTAGTAATTCGCGGCCTTGCTCGTCTGAAAGGTTAATCGTGATCATGCGCCCACCTTATCAAATTTAATTTTCGGATTGTCACGGAGGAAAACAACATCGTTATCGTAAGCATCAACGCGAACCTCCCACACGTCGCCAGTGTCGCTATCAATCAGATAATCGCCATCCTCGCCAACGATTAACTCATACATGCCACCAGCAACAACAGCCCCAAAATCCTTACGCGCTTCAAACAGTGTATTGGTGTAAATTGCCATCTCGTTTTCTCCGTTTCGTTTCGATGGGGCTACTATAGCGCAGCCCCGCGATCCTGTTTTAGCAATTCGTGCTATTTGGTGATATCAATCAGCGTATCCGCCAGCGTGCGCACAACTTGCGCCTGTTTGCGAACATCGAAACCATCGGGACAACGTAGGATTTTTCGAACCTCCTCGTTAACCGCGATAAGCTCGTTAACCTGCTCTTGCAGACGTTCGCAACGCTTAACCCAATCCTCGCCGCTTGGCTTTAGCGCTCCGCTGGTAATGATTGCATCACCGATAAACGCCTTACCTACGCGGATTTGACTTACCAGGTTAGCCGCCCTTTCTGCCATGTTGATCGCATTACTTAGTTCGACGCTCGCGAGATTGAATTTTCCTTCGTAATCAAGCTTTGATGAAGGTTCGCCATCAATGCGCACGATTGCGGTTTCTCCTGCGTCATCTTCGATAAGCACGCGAGCGGGTGAGTATTCGTACATGATCTTGTAATGCTTACCCTTAGTGAAGTTGCCGCAAGTGATAGTCGGTGTTACATATTTGATCATTGTGCTTTCTCCTCGTTTACAATTTCCCAATCTTTGCCGCCGATATGAATTGAATGCTCAAGCCTTGTGTAGAATGGGGAGCCTAACTCCCCGTTTGCTTTGTAGGTTCCGGCGTACTTTCCAGATTTAACTAACTCGGCCTCGTACACCTTGCCCGGTAAAATCCAGGGGCATTCCGCATAGTCTGTGCGAATTTTTACCAACTTGAGATCTCCTCGAATGCGAAGTAGTCGAAATCATCTTGTGTGATTGGTTCGTCGCAAAGTGCTGCCTCTTCCAGCATTTTCGCCAGCGCGTCACAACACATTTCGGCTTTGTCGTCAAAGTACACATTAGCCATTTCGCGGCCCCACTGGCGGGCGTTTTTGTAACCGTGCTTGCGTAAGTTCTCCGTGGTTTTCTTTGAGTCCTCCCAGCGTTTTGCGATCTTGGTAAACGAGCGGGCCAGGTATTTACGATTGGTTTTCATGGTTAACTCCTTTTGATGGTCAGTGTTTCGGCCTCATCGCGGGCCATCTCAATCTTGCGCAGCACTTTATCGCTGGCGTCTTTGGTTGTCAATACTAATTTATCACCCTCTAAACTGGCGTCAATACTGACGCCGGGAGTGTATAAGCATTGCTCACTTGTGGTAATGAGAAACATCAAAGAACCCCGTAAATTTTATCTTTCCCCTGATTGGTTGCCTTGCTTCAATAAGGCCACTTTATCAAATGGCCTTGCGGAAGTTTTAGCAATTCGTGCTATTGAGGTGATCGCGAATGATTTCGTTAACGGTTAGCATCGGATCGCCATCGGTCAGATAATAATCGTATTCGCAATAGCCGCTTACGTTATCCTTGGCGCTGCTGATCCTGATATAGTCCCGGCTGTCACCGTCGAAGGTGTAACCTTTGCGATGCAGTCGGCAAAGCTTGACCTCATGCCCGCCCCTGATAAGCTCGATTATCTCATCCGGGAAACCGCCATCCGTGCAAATGATGGGGATATCGTTTAGCTCTGCATCCTCTGCAAACCGCTTGCCGAAGTAGCCGTTACCAAATCGCGGCTTAATCACGTCCTCGCTAATCCAGATCATAAACTGGCGCGGGGATTTACCATTCAGGAAGTCTTGGGCTTCTTCCTTCTGGCTCCGGTCGTTATAAGCCTCAATGAATTGGCGATACTTAACCGGGCCGAGCATGGCAAGCGCGATCTCAAACATCGGCGCTTTGAAGCTCATCATGCGCAGCGGTACGGGGGATTCATCTTTAACCAGACTGCCGATTGTGTCTTTGCCGATCATTGGAGGCCCATTTAAAACGAGTATTTTAGCCATTGTCCAATCTCCTTAAATTGCCATGATGCCGATAAACAGCGCCGCAAATGCCAGGGTGACGCCAACCGCTTTCAGTGCGTCGGCCTTTGTGATCTGCCACACTGTAACCTCTTCCGGCTCCTGCAAAGTCCAGCCGTGGCGCTTAATCATTTTGTCGAATTGATCCGGCGTGTGGCTATCGTTGAACGATGAGACGATAGCGCCAGTTAACTCCGGCTTGTCATTGAAGTAAATAAGGCCGCTCTCGACGATGTAGAACGATTTTTTGCTGGCAGACTCGTAAATCTTCATTTTATTTTTGCTCCTCTCTCGTTGCTTTGTAGGGCCATTATAGCGGCCCTAATTTCGTTTGTTTTAGCAATTCGTGCTATACGGGCAAGCCATCGGTTACTTTCAGCTTAACCCACTCTATGCGTCCCTCGCGCTCCTCAACCTCGCGCTCGTACTTTGCCGCGTCCTGGCAAGCTCGACGCCACCAGCGGCCCTGGCCCTTGTCGCACCAGTAATAGAACTTCCCGCGAAGGCGGATGTTGTAGGTGTAACCGTTGTGCCACATCTTGATATTCATTCCGCACCTCACCACTCAAATTTGCCGGAAATCATCACGTCGCCAACGGCAGAAATCATAATCCAGGGCCAGCACAACACAGGGTAAAGCTTATCCTTGTCCGTCGAATCCGCCGTTTTCAGGAATGCCCGCATGAGGAAGCAGCCGCAAACATACAGAATCAGAACCAGAACCGCCAGGGTAATAACCGCGTAAATCATGATGTTTCTCCTTTGTTGTCTTGATGGGGTCACTATACAGCAACCCCGATTTCGTGTTTTAGCAATTAGTGCTGTTTTAGCTCATCCACGCCATGCGATTGCAGGTGCGAATGGGGCTTGTCGTATTCCGTCACCTGATAGGTCGTGATCCCAAGGCTGCGGAAGTGCTTAATCACGTTCGGCGAGTCGTCAAAGGCGCACACGATATTATCAAGGCCAATCGCCCGCAAGGCCTCCTCTTTGATTACCGTGTCTTTGCGGTTGTCGCTGGCCCGCCGCATAATCATGTAGTCATATTTCACTTTGTAGCGGTCAAGCCAAATCATCGTGTCGGTTTCCACCTCATCGGAACGACCAGTCAGGATGATAACGCCCATGCCTGAATACCAAAGCGCATTGACCACATCAATCGTGTTTTGGATCGGACTGTCGCCAATGGCCGCCCCGTTAAATTCGCTCCAGCTTTCCGTAAGGTGCAAATCCTTGGTCGGCAGCAGGTGCAAGCGGTGCGTGCCGTCGCTCAATGTTCCGTCCAGGTCGATGATTGCGACCCCCTTGCCGTCGGTTGGCACGCGATAAGTATTACCCCACAATTCAAACTTAATCATTCTGATACCTCCACGAATTCGCCTTTGTTAACGTAGTATTCCAGATCCCGCTTGCTCATTTCCGGCTGAGGCCAGCCACAAGCGAGGTGCCATTTGTAATCGCCCAGGCCGCGCGTCCAAACGTGGAGGCCGTCCCACCTCCACCAGCGTTCCGCAAACCTGCTTTTGTAGGTTACATCACGCTTTAAACTCATAGTCTACGATCCCATATTCGTTGATGATTTGAGCTTTGTAAAAGCCGCCCTTGTTGCCCAGGTTCCAGGCCAGTGACATTGGGATTACGCGAATCTGCGGCTCGCTGTTTTCATACTCCCACACGATGAATGTAACCATTTTGATTTCCTCGTTTGCTTTCGATGGGGCTATTATGGCATAGCCCCGTTCGGCTGTTTTAGCAATTTGTGCTATTCGCCCAGCATGTAACGCTTACCATCTTCGCGGCCTTTCTTGCTGCCATCCAGGTAGCCGCCAAAATAGCCGCCAACAAGGATAAGGCCAGACGAGATGAAGCTTGTGATTGTGTCGTCTGACAGGCAAATACCAGCACCAACCAGGGACAAAACAGCAATAGTTTTCATAAACTCTTTCATAACATTCTCCTTACAGACCATGACGAGACAGACGACCAAAAACCTTGCGCTCAAGCGGTGACATTGGTGTTTTCATTAACTGGCGCACATAGCGACGGAAGCGGCGTTTGTCGGCCTTCCCATTGCGGCGTTGCTTCTGAACGTGGCGCGGCTGCGTGTCGTGCTTAACGTAGCGGCCCTTGTTGTCTTTCAGCATAATGAACTTCGCGTAAATGCTTGCACCCTCAACGCCGTAATAGCGGTAGCGCTGATAGTTGAGGCTAAAGCCGCCGTTGATATCCGGGCAACCCTGGCCGAAAACCTTGATCGAGCATTTCTCGGTGGTGTATCGCTTGCCGACCTGGAAGGCTGGAATCTCTGACATAATGCAAACCATCACATAGCCAGCGTCATGCTCGTTAAGGGTTTTGCAATTTCTCATTGTGGTTTCCTCGTTTTGTTGGTGTAGGGGAATAATAGCGCATTCCCCTGAAAGGTTTTTAGCAATTCGTGCTATTTAGTCTTTGATAAAAATCATCGCAAAGAAAATCACAGCAATGATTGAGATGATTAGCTCGCCAGTGTACATAATCACCCCCAAATCATCATGATCAGGCCGACGAGTTGCAGCGTGAACCCAACGACGCCGCAAAACAGCGCACCAATCAGCAACCACGGAACGAACTTATGCATTATCAGGCACCTCGATATAAAGTTGATTATCACGAAACAGCCGGGCAATCCCGGCCCACTTGAGCAATTGCTCGTACATCACGCCCTCCTCAAGCTCCACGCGCTTATAAATCAGCCCATCGCGCATGCCCTGCTCAAGCCGATCGAGGGGAAAGCCTTTATCTAACTGGACAAGCATTATTCGCCCTCTTTCATTGATTCAAGCATTGAGCAAAACCGTTCAATGGCGATTGCAGCGCCCTTCAACTCGTCGCCTTCCAAGTCTGTGATTCTCGGCGGTCGCTTGAGTAGCTCATGAATGAACTTGGCCCGCCACTTACTTTCAAGCGCCGACACGTCGTTATCAGTCAGCACTTTGCGCCTTACGTTAGTGTTGAGCCGGATCACGTAGTGGATGATTCCGCTATCGTCCTGCTCACGCTTGATGCTCATTCGACCAGCCGCCTTGACTTCCGGCACGCGGTTAATGACCGTTCGCATGTAGGCTGGCGTGACCTTTGCCACATCATCCGGGATTACGTGAGCCTGAATCATCACGGTGGGAAATCGGATTTCCTCGCGCTCGCCGTTAACAATCTGAATGGCACCCTGGCAAAGCTGTCCGCAAAACTCTTTAGCGGTCATGGGGTTGGTGGATTCACTCATTGTGTTTTCCTCTCGTTGGTTGGTACGGGATGCATAATATCACGCATCAAATCACTGTCAACCGTTTTTTTTGTTATCCGTCGTTATTCTCCGTTTCGTTTTTTTAAAATGCCAATAAAAATGTGTAAGCATCTGATTTGCAAGGCGAAAATGAAGAAACAATCGCGTGTTTGCGGAATTGCGGAATACCCCCATATATAAATAGCCTCAAATAGCCATCGACACGCATAGTCACCAACGAGGGCAATAGTACATAAATTAACCAGTACATAAATAAAATGTAATGGGGGGGTATCCCCATACACAGAGAACAAGCGAAACAAGAAAGAAACAATAATAAGATATATATAACTAACTAATTGATTTATAAGGGTATATATAGATTATTCTATTGTTTCTTTTGTTTAGAAACCGTTTAGCGAATTTGCGGAAGGTGATTGGCGAAACAGCCGGAAACAAAACGAAACGGGAACGGCTGCAAACGCCAGGGAGTGGACACGCGAACAAGCCCGATCCCTCCTCCGTTCCACAATCATTGCGAAAACTGCAACAATCAATCAATCGCTTTGCACCTTGAGCAATATTGTCAAAATGACAGTGTACGAGATATGAACAACTCACAAATCGCGCACGGCTTTAGAAATAGCACTTTTTGCTAAAACTCCCCTGATCGGTTTTGGCATAATGCACTCAACGAAACGAACTGAGGATAACGAAATGAAAATCAGCAAAACCACCATCAACTTTGCACAGAAGCGCGGCATCTTCCTTGACGTCTGCGAGGGTGATGAGGTGATGGAACAAGATCGCCTGTGGTTCTACTTTGACGAGGACGCTTGCGAGCCAGATCTGAGCTACATCATGAATGCTGACGGCTCATTTACTTACTTCGACACTCTGAGCCTGAGCCAGGAGGTGAAAGAAGAGTTGCCAGCCACGATTAAGAATGAAAAGCACCTGCGCCTGGTGATTGAATTCCTGGCAAGCGAAATTAACAAGTGATATAATGCACAACGCAATCAACCAAAGAGGAGTGAATTTTATGTTAGAAGTTCGAATTGCTGTGGAACAACTGCGCCGACTGGCGGATGAGATCGAGAATGGCAAGGGCGTGACGATTGGTGATTTTGACGTAAGCCAGCGCCTCAATGGCGGCGTTATCAGCCAGGATTTGCGCGTGACGGTTTACCATGAGCCGACCGGCGAAAACCTTTGCACCGTGTTCGGGGTTGATACCCCAACCACGCTTGATGAGCAAATGATTCCTTGATCATGTACCGGGCCTCGTTGCCCGGTTTTTTATTACCATTCAGAGATGCAGATAGCACTTTTTGCTAAAACTCAATTCCCCAACCCTGCCATAATGCAGGCCAACCAACCAATAAAGGAGATCGCAAATGTACATCGGAAAAGATATTCGCCAGCGGGCCAACGAACTTGGGTTAAAGCTGTATGTCACAAAGCACGGCGATAAATGCGTGCTGAACATTTACGACACGGAATACGATCGCATGCTGTGCAACTATGACGGCTACGGCGGGAAGTTCATCCGAGGGCGTCACAAGCTGTTAAGCCGCGAGGCGTTCAATAAATTACCGTTCACAATCACAAAATATCGCCAACTGCATGAGGCTTTGGTTTTGCTGCATGAGATTGTCAAAGCGGAGAAAGCGGAAGGTAACTTGCAATTGCCATAAACACCAATAGCACTTTTTGCTAAAACAGCGGTGGGGAAACCTGGTATATTATCCCCATCGAAACGAAATGAGGATTGCAAAATGAAATACACCAACACTTACAACGGCCACACTTACTGGATTGAAGGCGAAAAGGTAATGGTGAGCAACGGCGAAATCGTCCGCACTTCCAACATGGATATCCCGACCTTTAACGCAATGGTTTTCAACGGCGATATGGTGGCGATTGAAGTTGACAAAGAGAATTTCCGTAAGCTGGTCAAGGTTGCCAAGGCTGCAAACCCCGAGTTTCAGATCCGCTATCTGGCGTTCGTTGAGCACATGGGTAAAGAGGCTTTTGTTGGGAATGTAATCAAGCGCAACCAGGCTTACATGTCATGGATTGACGCCCGCAAAAAGCAATATTGCGAAATGCGCAGGCATATGATCCAGATTGACTATAATACGGGGCATCACATTATTTTAGATCACCTTGACTTCACGGATTTTATTGTTAGCGGAGACTGGCTGTGATTATCTACCAGGATATAGAAACCGGGAAGCTTTACAGGATCTCCAGGTCTCGCGTGATGGTCTGGAATTATCGAGAGGACGGTTGGCGGCGAGTCAATCACATTATCCCGGCAGACCTTGCGCACTATCCCTTTGTCGGGATACGGGTCGAAATATACCCGAATAAGGATAAATAGCACGAATTGCTAAAACGGCGAGCGGGCCAGCCGATATAATAGGCCCAACTTCAACAAACAAGGAAAAACGAAATGAAAGCAAAAACCGCTCTGATTCTGGCTCACCTGAACAAAAACGGCAAAGTAACCGTGAAAATGGATCGCGCTTCCGGCTTCTCCGTAGTGACCATTACAAAGCGTGGTGATAGTTATGTTGTCGGCACCATTCCGGGCGATAAGCTCACGCGGGCAAACGTCGCAGACCTGAAAGCAATGCTAATAGCGGACTCAATCTATATAATCAACTGGCGGTAATGTCCTGATTGGTGGGCGGGTCAATGGCCCGCTCCAGGGAGGGAGGGTAAAATGATGAATGGCGTAGAAAAAGTAATAGAAATACTGGTTGCGGTCTTTATTTTCCTGGGTTGCTTGCTTGTGGGCGGAATGGTGTTCATGGTGTTTGATGAGATTTGGAGAACTCTATTATGATGGTTCAAGATGCATTTTTTAAGCGGCTTCACGATGCGGAGGCCGCTGGCTTAAACAAAGAGGCGGCGCTTGAAGTCGCCTATAAATTCCTAACACTGGATGAGGCATTGGGTGATATGGATATGGATATGGAATCCGGCGCTTTCTTTGCAGATCCAACGATGATTGTTAATGATTGCGGCTGCAATTTCGACCCGTCTTGCTCCCGCTGCTTCCCGTTTTGAGGTGATAACATGCTGATTTTCTCTATGTTCGATGGTTCCGGTTTTGCTGCGCTTCCCTGGGCGGAAGCGGGCCATAAAGTGATCTGCTTTAACGCCGATGAAGGCGACCACGGCGATTACCAGTCAGTGCGCGTAACGCATGAAAACATCACCTACGTTAACGCCTGGATTGATGGCTATTTCCAATATGATGCATATCGTGAGACGTGGGGCCGTCCAGATTTTATTATGGCCTTCCCGCCATGCACAGATTTAGCTGTTAGCGGCGCTCGCCACTTCAAAGCGAAAGCGGAAAAAGATCCAATGTTCCAGCTTAAAGCGGCTAATACCTGCAAAATCGCGGCTAATATCGCTGATTACTTCGGCGTGCCTTACATGATAGAAAACCCGGTTAGCGTGCTTTCCTCGCTATGGCGCAAGCCGGATCACGTATTCCATCCGTGCGCATACGGCGGATACCTCCCGGAAGATGATAAGCACCCGGTTTTCCCGGATATCATCCCTCCCCGCGATGCGTACAGCAAGAAAACATGCCTTTGGACGGGTAACGGCTTTGTGATGCCAGAACCCAACCAGGTTTTGCCGGATGGCGATAGCAATCCTGGCTGGGCCAAGCTCGGCGGCAAATCATCGCGAACAAAAATGATCCGCTCCCTCACGCCACGCGGCTTTGCTAAAGCTGTTATGCTGGCGAACCAGAAATAGCACAAATTGCTAAAAGCCCCGGCGCTCGTTGGGGCATAATGCACTCACACCAAACGAAAGGAGATTAAACGATGAAAGTTATTCGCAACGCTGACAACAAATTAATGAAAGGCCGCCTCAAGAATGACGACCTGATCGCTTTCGAGGCGTGCGGTGTTTTTGAGGTTCGCGAACTTGCGAAGGGTAGCAAGTGGCAAGAGGCGAACGTTAAAGATTTTCGTGTAATCAAGACCAAAACCATCCTTTGCACTTGGGTTGACCACTCGTTAGGCAACAAGAAAACCTTTAAGGCTGGCAAGCGCTACCAGGTTGAATCCGGTCGTGTGCTCGGCGGGGTTGCTGGTTATGTGTTTGACGAGGACGGCGACCGTTTCACCCTCTACCGCGAGGAGGTCGGATTCTCCGCCGCTGGTTGCTACCTGTTCGAGGCGAAATATTCATGATGGACTACACGCGACACATCCCAAAGGGCATGCTTGCAAATCGGTTTAAGGTGCTCGAAAGCCATGTTTCATCATTCACCGCTGGCGAGACTGTTTACCAGGTGAGAGAAAGGCCGGGAATGCTGCTGATTGGTCACACGTTCCACAAATCACTATGGTTCGACCGTGACACGCTGGAATGCAGGAGCATAGAAGGCGATCGGCTGCTGGTAAAAGTCGAGCGGATCAAATAGCACAATTTGCTAAAACGCTGTAAGATGGTTGCCCTATAATACAGGGCAACAACTAAGGAGATTTTGAAATGTTTTTTGATACTTCTACACTTTCCCCTCAACAAGTAATCGACACCGCACAGGCGCAGGGCGTTTCCCCGGTTCGGGTTGCGATTATCGCGAACGGCTACAACCGTGCGCAAAGCTTTTGGGGTGATGTTAAAGATATCAACAAAGGGAATGATAAATACCCGGTAATTTCCTTGGGTAATGATGTTGATGTTGTAGGAAAACTGTCTCGCAGCTTGGCTCGTTCCGTTCAATTCCCGGAATCATCCGCTTATATGCATTTTATCGGCTGCGTATCCGCCGCGATGCTTGGTCGTTTTACGGTTGAATATCATGGAACCGATCAGCCAACCGCGCTTTATGTTGTGACCAGCCAGCCGCCGTCCACTGGTAAATCAGCGATTAACTCTATGGCTATTGCCCCTATGGTTTGCGAGGTTGAGCGCATTAACGAGCAACGCAGCAAAGAGCGCAAAAAGCTGATCGCAAAGCTCAAGGGTTTGGAGAAGGAGATGAAGCAGGAGCGCAGCGGATCGGATATGGCTTCGCTCTATGAGGAAAAAGAGGAGTTGGAAGAGAAGATCGCAAAATTCTGTGACATTGTTTTCCCGGTTTCCGATACCACGCCAGAAGGCCTGGCAAAGATTAACAACAAGCAAGGGAACTTTGCGGTTATTTCCGATGAGGCAACCAGTATTAACAGCCTGTTAGGCTTGACGTATGCAAGCAGTGAGCGCAAGACAAACAGCGAATTGGTGTTAAAAGCATGGGATGCGGGCCACGTATCAATCGCGCGTGCCAACGCAGAAAACAACATGAGCTTTACGGCGCTTGGATGCATGGCGGTAATTGCACAGGACGAAACGATTAACGGCATTATGGAGGCTGGCGCACGCGGTATCGGTGTTAGTGAGCGTTTCTTGTTGGTTCGCGAGGAATCTTTCTTGGGTCGCCGTAGCTTTATTGACGATAACGGGGATTCAACTTTTGAGCCAGTGGATCAGGGTTTGAAAGCGAACTATTACAAGCTGGTGCATAACATCATGACCGAGGAGGGCGTTAAGCTCACGATCAGCAAATCAGCAATGCGTTGCCTGAACATCGCCCGCCAGGAAATGGAGCCTCATCTCGCAGACGGCGGAAAGTATTCGCATACAATGCTGCGCGGCGCATTGGGTAAGATGGATAAGCAGGTGATCCGCATTGCATCGGTTCTGCATGTTATCCGCAACTGGTTTAACGAGAACGGGAACCCGCAAAAATCGCGTGAGATTGAGGCGGAAACCATGCAAGAGGCTTTGATTATGTTCCATGAGTTGAGCAAAACATACATTAGCGCCGCCAACGCTTCCGGGCATGCTGGCGAAGATGCAGAGCTAAACAAGGTTGTTGATATGGTTGTTCGCCTGGGCAAAGCAAATAAGGGCGTGTTAACATCACGCGCAATCTACGAGGCAATTCGCAAGGTTCGCCCGTTCGTCGGCCAGGCTGGCGTAATGAAGCGGTTAGAGGAAAGCTTGTTGCCTCGGCTCGAAGAATTGAATTATGTTTGTAATGCAAATGGCCGTGTGTTTGTGAATCCGGCTTTGCTGGGGGGTTAAAATGTTTCTTCTCGATTTGTACAAATTTTGTGAAAGTTACGACTGGTTTAACCGCCAGCACCTGGCAAGGTTTGTTTTTAAGCATCGGGAATGCGAGCGGCTCGCGAGGGCCGCAAATATGACCCCTCGTAAATTCGCCTCAAGCGTCTCTCTTGAGTTTATCCCGCGAATGTGTACGTTGGGCTACCTTGACTTAAATAAGGGCGTAGCGACGTGCTACGGCTCGCACAAACGGCCTTTTAACTTCGAGTTGTACAGCCTGGAAGGCGAAAGCAATAAATACATCTACGATCTGTTTCACCTGGACGAGTTAAGCGACGATGAATTATTTGGAAGCTCAAAATCTAATCAATGTGATTACCAGGCATTGCGCAAAAAATTCGGTATCTCATGAGGCGATGATTGGTGCGCTGTTAATGATCCTGTATAGCGATATGCGAGCCAATCCGGCCAAGGAGCATAACTTGCATGATGAGGACGGGGTTTTGCTGGTCAATGTCAGATTGATGGAATGAAAAAAAGGAGCCGTTAGGCTCCTTTATTTTTTCTCTCACTCCAAAGAATCCCGCTAAGGAATCCAGCGACAAAGAAGCAAGCAATGCAAAAAAGAAAAGGATACAAATCATCGCGCCCGTTGCTGATTTCTATCTTCTCGGCTTTTATCATTTCCGCCTGGATGCTTGAATTGCTCACCTGCTTTTTGTTGGAGGTATCAACCTTGCCAACGCTTGACTCTTTGAAGGTCGTTTCCTGCTTGCTGCTGGTGTCCTGCTTTGCCGTCACACCTACGGTCTGTTTTACGTTTTCGGCCCCGGCTTGCGCTGTGATTTCCGGCTTACTGCCGACTAAACCAGTCAGAGCGCTTGACGTTGAGCAACCAGATAGCAAAAGAGCGGAAACTATCAGCATAATCAGCAAAATGATAGCGGTTATTCTGTTAGCTCGTTCGTAGTCCTGATCGTTCATTTCGGTAACTCCTTAACGCAGTATTTAAATTCAACGGCCCGCCTGTTATGCAGCCCCTTAGATTTTTCACGCTTGCCAGTTTTCGGGTTGCGGTAATATGTCCATTTCCAAAGCTCGTCGCATGCCTCGTATAGCTTGCCCTGGTTAATGAGCTTTAGCATTGTTGACTTCTGAAATGCTCCAACGCCAGCGTTAAACGTAAACGAGTACATAGACGCCCGCATTGATGCCGGAATCTCTACCTTAACCGCCTTATCAACTGCGGTTGCAGCATGCTTGATATGCTTTTGAAGTAACTGATCGCATTCTTTTTGAGTGTAAGTCTTGCCCAACACCACGTCAGGGCCAGTAATTCCGGCGCAAACTGTCCAGATGCCCGCGATATCCTTATAAGGCTTGAACCGGATTCCTTCTATCTCCTCTAACAGTGGCGAAGTTATGGCAAGAGCGGCACTAACAGCGCCAGCTATAACCATATTTTTTAACTTCATCTGTTATTTACCTCTGATCTCGATTGCTCGTTTAAGATCCCCTGTTTCCAGGGCTTCCCGTAGCGCCTTGCTATCCCGCCAGCGGAGATAAGCGCCCCAAGCACCAAACGCGATCATGAAGGCCATACTGATAACCGCAATGGTGATTTGGCTCGTTGCGGCACTGGTTAAAGCAGATCCGCCAGTCCCGGCGGTTGCAGCGTTTAGAAAGTCTTTCATTTTACACCTCGAAAAAGTTTGTTAATGGGTGATTACATGTTAACCGGGATTGCGCAAGTTTATAATAGAAAAAGGGCGCTGTTAAATCACAGCGCCCCGTAAGCTATTGAATTAAATTATTTTTCTATTGGTAAAAAGGTCAGATAATGCCCCTCAAGCGGTGCTAGTATCGCGCTACATTGGCCGTCGCGGATCTCGTACAGCCCACCAGGGATTGCAACCGCCCGGTAAATCGCGCCGACGATGTAAGGTAATGCGGTTGAAGTGTTACGAATGCAGCGAACTTTCATTATTTAGCCTCCATCATTTCAGGGTAGAACATAAAGCGCCCGATCTCGCCAAACTCTTTATCGTATACGATTACCGCCGCCCGACGACGAGAGCGCCAACCGCCACGCGCGGCGTATGCGTCTTTGGCCGCCATAGTGCTGTGAACTTCCACGATCCCCAGGCTGGTTTCTGTTACGGTCTGGTGATGCCAGTGGCCTACGTGAGCATACATTGATTTCGAGTTCCCGAAATCCTCCCGCCAGTCTGCGGCGCACATCATCAAAAGGGTTTCCGGCTTGCGCACAGTGTGGCCGTGATGGTAAGCCAGAAAAGTCTTTCCGTACTGCGTATGGTGAACAACGCGCGGGGAAACATCAACGTAAACCCTTGGCTCGTTTTCGTATGCTGCCGCCATTGCCGCCCGTAGCCAAATCATGCCTGATTGGTCGTGATTACCCTCGATAATCTGGATCTCAACCTCTTTGTGCTTTGAAAGCATTTTAGAAACCGCCCGGCGAGTGGCGCGGATTGCAACATAAACAAGTTTTGCGTATCGGCTGTCCTGATCCAGAACATGCCCGCTTGCTGGCGTCACCGCTTCCAGTCCGTCACTGTGGAGCATATCGCCACCAATCAGGAGTACAGCTTTCTCACTATTTGGCGCTCGTTCGATTGAGTAATCAAAAAAGTCATTCATCACCCGCTCCGCCGTTGCGGTGTCCCAATTCTCGCCGCATTCGTGCTTGTGGGCCATTGCGCCTAAATGCATATCAAAGATCGGATATAGCGCCAGCGTTTCGGAATAGTCCTGCGCTTTCTCTTCCTGTGCCGGAAGGCGTGGCACCTCTTCCGCGAAAGCCTCCATCGCCGCCTGCATTAGAGCCTCTAATTGCTCTTTGTCTTTGTTGGTGATTGTCCAGCGCATCACCTCCTCGCCGTTCCCATTGGTCAAAACAGACTCGCGAACAACCGCAAAACCTGGCGCTCCTTTAATGTCAGTTTCCCCGGCGCGGGCCAAGCGTGCTGCGCGACGCTCAACGCTGCGGATGTTCAATCCGAACTCCTCCGCGATCTGCTTGTAAGTTTTCCCGGCTGCGCGTGCATCTTTAAACTGCTGATCTGTCATTTTTGCTACTGCCATCTTTTAAGCTCCTAACATGATAATTTTGTACATAATCGCGGTCGCGATGATAACGGGAAACGGTAAAGCAAACAAGCGCCACATAACAAAAATCCTCACATCTTGTAATATTTCTTTTGCTCTTTGGTTTTCTCGATTACTGCTTTGTAATCGATCTTTGTCGGTATCGCCGGAACTCTGTGCATCTTACGCGGCCTTTCGTGTAAGTATGTCATTTTTCCGTTGCCAATAATACTAACATCCTTTATGTCGAAGAATTTAGCAATTCGTGCTATATCCTCGCTCATTCCGCATTCCTTGGCGTGTTGCCAAACGGCTTGCTTACCCGTTTCGACCTTCATCGATAGCTCCTATGTTTTCCATTACGTCAATTGGTGCATAACCATATGCAACTTTCAGGAATACCATTGCACAATCCCAATCGAAGTTGAATCCGTTTTTGCTCCCACCTTCTACCGCCTCGCGTGCGATTTCGTGAGCGATTCGTTTTGCGCGTTGGTTGTAAACTTTCATGGCTTTCTCCTTTCGTTTCGTTGGATGTGATTATGCCCGACTCTCGCCGGGCATGTTTAGCAATTCGTGCTATTTGAAGTTTGAGTTGAACTCGTATTTGCCGTCGCTCCGCTTGTACTCGATCAACTCCTTTTCAAGGAGCGGGAGCCACTCATCAATCGGCATTTCCCCGGAAAGCTCCTCAAAGCTCATATCAAGGCATCCTGAAAATAACCAAGGGTTTCCGTTATATTCGTGCTTTTCCAGCAGGTGACAAACTATGCCGCGAAAAAGTAACCACTTCATTTCGTCTTTCATATTTTCTAGGCTCATAATATTAACCTCTCGCCTTTGCTCTTTTATTTTTCACGGACGGGCAAATCTCGCTGATTCCAACATAGTGAGTTTGTTGTTGCTCGCCCTCTTTTAATTCGCGCATAACAAAGATAACGCTACCTTTATTATTTCCGCTAACTTGTTCACCAGTCAGACCAGAAATAAACGCCAATCGCCCGGTGCGAGCATATTCGATCCCGTCCTCCTCCCAAACCTCGCCAGTAATCCAGATGATTTCCGCTGCGCTTTTCTGCGCCTCAACAAACCAGGCGGTTGAGTTATCAGCAGGAAGCAATATATCGATCTGGTTTCCGTGCTCCATCTGCTCGATTGCCTTTTTAACAAACGGCGTTGGGTTGCTGTATGGAGGATTCAGCCAAACGTGCTTTTTGCTTCCCCACCAGCGTTTTAGGCAGTTTGTCTCTTTACTATAGAATTTATCGCAAACCTTATTGTTCTCGCTTGCCGCCGCGTCGAGATCATATTTTCCGTAGCGGCTTTCCATATATTCCACAACCTCGCGAGGAGTGGCCCACAAATCACGGACTACATCCGGCGTTTTGCTTCCCGCATATCGGTTCCCTGTTACCTGGTAATATTTATCAGGCTTTACAGCTTGATAATGACCGCCAGTTACAAGAGCGTTTGTAATAAAATTCTCGCGCTCTAACTGCTCAAAAGTAATAAATGCGTCGTAAGTGTCTTTGTCTTGAATATCTTTAGCCATTGTATAATCTCCAAATATTATTACTTGATCACTTTGCACTCTTTGAATTTTTTCATGCCGCCAAATTGAGCATCAATGCCATTATCTAACAGCGTGTAGCGAATTGTTCCGGCCCAGGTGTCGAGCTTATATGTGTTATCGAATTCATGCTCAATGACGTAGCCATTTGATATAAGCCGCCCGCCTTTGAGAACGAATTTCTCGTCACCGCAATCGTAAGTTACTTTATTATCGCAGCCAGTTAACGCAATGGTCGATAAAATTACAGCAGCAAGTAGTTTTTTCATTTGTTTGTCTCCGTCTTGTTTCGATGTGAGTAATATACGGGAATCCTTTCCCTGTTTTTTAGCAATTCGTGCTATTTAGTCAAATCATATATAGCCAGCTTAAATTGATTGAACCCGTAGGCCACGGCTGCGAACCCTCCGCGCTGGCGAACGGCACGCAAGAAAGCTTTCTGCTCGTCGCTGACTGGTGACGCCTTCCCTTTGCCCGACTTGTTGACCCGCTTCAACTCTATAGCCGCGAAGGGGTAAGGCGCATTGATACCGATCAGGATAATGAAATCGGAAACGCCTTTAAGCAATCCGGCTTGCTCGTCCCGCAATGCGCTGGTGATGGTCTTTTGCCCCTCGTTCACAGTGTGCCAAAAAAGCAAGTGTGGGTAGTGGTGGCGCAACCACGCCACACAATCAACCTGGTGCGCATCCTCCTTGCGCGTGTCTGCCGGATCTCGTTCGTAATATTCCAGATAATCACCCCTATCAATCATGATCAGAACTCCCGTTTGTAAATAATATCCTCACCTTTACCATTTTTGCGGTGCGTCACGCGAACCGGGGCCATGATGTGATGTGCATTCCCCATGATTTTGCGTGCATTCCGATAACTTGCCGTTACCCCTGCAATCCTGCGATCCACAATGTGAGCCAGCGCCGCTTGACGCCATTTTGCTTTGCAGATCTGGCTGTCAGACTCAGGGAAAAACTTCTCGTAAGCCTTGAACGTTTCGCCGTGCGCCTCAAGCTCATAGCAGAATATGATCCCCTTCTGGTTTTTGGTCATATCTACCCGGAAGGATTTCACGTTGCACCAATCATTTTTCGTGTAGTGCTTCCCACTTAGCTTTTTGTTTGGGTCAACCAATGACGCATCGCAATGTCTGCAAACCCTGGCTACCACGTCGTTTTTTGTCCCGCATCCGCGAACGATAATTTTTCCGGTTCGCGGGTCTTTCTGATCCTCACAGGTTCGCGAAGTCCAGAAATGCTCGCAGCGGTTCCCGTCTGCGTCGGTGTGAATGCAGCGGCGAGCGTGGAAGCTGTTTTCCGTCCCGCAAATCGGGCAGAATTTCGGATCTTTGCCCGTTGAGAATCGGTTTTGATACTGCGCCTGCTCAAGTATCGGATCAAAGTAAAGCTGTCCCAACTCATCAAGGCATCCGGCGAAGTCTAACACCAGGTGATCATCTTTCTTGTAACCCTGGTCGATGTGCCACTTTTTAAGCAGTCGCATTCCGCGCCCCAGCAACTGAATCAACAAGGTTAGCGATCCGATTTTGCGCAGAATAACAGACGTATCCCAAAACGGCACGTTAACGCCAGTGGTTAAGGCCATAACCTGGAAAATGTATTTAACTTTCCCCTCGAAAGCCTCGCGGAGCCATGTTTTGCGCTGCTGCTCGCCAGTCTTACCAGTAATGATCCGGTAAGTTGTGCCAGGTGGCAAAGCCGCTGCCGCCTCCTTGCAGTGACGCTCCCCGGCGCATGTTACCAAAACCCCGTTTCGGTCTTTGCAGATCTCATGCACGCGGGCCATGATTTTTTGTGTCATGGTGGCGTCGCTGTGAATTTTTTCCTCCATCGCCTTTAAGGTTTTCAGGTCGAAATCTGCAACCCCATCCTCGCTTGACGCTTCGAACTCTGATAGGTCATATCCGAGTCCATCCACATTGCCAAAGTTGGTAGGGACAACGGAACCGACTTCGATCAGATAGTTGGTGTCAATGTTCGTAACCTGCTCACGCCAGAATCCGCGAACGCGCTTATCTTCAACGAGGATTGGAACGACGCCGCGAAACTCCGAGCCAGTCATTCCGAAAATGCGCAATTCATGCCCGTAGGTTTCTTTGCAACGGCGCTGCATTTCGCGAATGATAACGGTGTATTGGCTGCGCCCGGTTCCCTTCATTGGCTCGCCGTCCTGGTTGAAAACATAGGAGCCGTCACCATTCAGGACAAACGCGCCTTTTTTAGTGGTCATTTGCTCGTATGGCTCATTGTTCTCGATCGCCTCCGCCAAATCTTCCCAATCGACTTGGTGGCATTCATCGATCCCGATAACGTGCGGCACGTAGTCGCCAAGCGCTTTAAACAGGCCGTTCGAAACTGTCCCCTCCGAGCCAACCACGATCGGAAAGTATGCGCTTTTGGTTTTCAGTCCGGCGCAATAGATGGAGTTAGGGACGCCAAAGTTACTAATCTCTTCTGAATCCTGATCCACAATTTCAGCCTGGCGGGCCAGAACCATCATTTTCAGCCCCATGCGCTTACACTGCGCGGCCACCATTGCGAAGATTATTGTTTTACCAGCGGATACGGACGCCTTCACAAAGAAAGGGTGCTCGTAATTTTTCATGCGCTTTGCGATCTCGGTGTACGCGACGCATTGATATGGATAAGGCACGATATCGCCAACAGTAAAGCGTGATTGCAGCGCCTTAATGACTGCTTCGCCAAGTGTTGAAATCTGCCGTTTGATGTTTGGAATTGCCATTTTTAGCCTTTAACGTTGGTTCGTTTGCGGCTATAATAAACGCCTCAAAACGAAAATTTTTAGCAAAAAGTGCTATAGGAGATATTTTTATGAAAGAGCCACGCATTGCAGTATCAACCGGAAAGATTGACAAGCGCACACTCAACGGCAACAACGGAACCCGGCGCGGTAAAGACAAAAAGCCACGCAAGCGCAAGACGGGTTACTATGTGCTTAAAGATGAAGTGCGGGCAGGTCTGCGGGCGCGACTGGATATTATCCGCGAATATTACGGAACTCAAGCGGAAATGTGTCGCCGCCTTGGCGTTACCCATCAGACAATCCAGCAATGGCGAAAGCGTGGCATGATTTCCGCCAGCGGTGCCGAACGAGTACACCGCGACTACAAACGCCAGGGTTGCAAGGGCTATCGCGCTTCATTCTGCCGTCCAGATCTGCGTTTCGACTCGAACGGCAAAGCGCTTAACCGCAAATGTGACCGCCGCGAAATGCTGCGAGTAGTCAAGGAGTCTGATTTTGCGGACAGCACAAAAAGCTAAATGACGCGATCGCGTGTGTGGTATATTCCATGCACGCGATTTTTATTTGGAGAAATCAATATGCAAATGATGTATCAGAAAGAAGATGTTTTGCCGTACATGAAAGGGATGTGGCGCGACGCGCTGCAATCTATCTGCGGCTTGCATAGTGACGTATTCAACAAAAAGCACCAACCATGCCCGCATTGCGGAGGTAAAGACCGTTTCCGCTGGACTGACAAATTAAACACGGACGGCGACGGCGGCGCGATCTGCAACGCATGCGGTAATGACTCCGGGATCGGCTGGATGATGAAGCTAACCGGGGAACCTTACAGCGAGGTGATTAACATCCTGGGCCGCTTTCTTGGGAAGGTTCCGCAAGAGTATGTGATCAAGGCGAATAAACGAGCCTCCCGTTCGTCTGGCTACAACTTTGGCGCACAGGCTCCGCATGAAAACTGCGTTGCGGTAATGGAACGAACAATAAAAGCAGACAGAACGCCTCTAAGCGCTTATGAGGGGATTTTCCCGCCAGATGATGAATCGTATTCCGTAGGCGTAAAAAACGCTGGCACGCCGGAAGAGGAGCTAATACACGCTATTCCGTGCATGCTCGTCCATGATGATGGTGTTGATGATGAGATGTGCAACATTCTGTTTATTGACGGCGAGGCAACGCAAAGCTTTTACGCCAAGGATTACACAAGGGGATCGGTTGCCGTGACTGGTAAGACAGATAAAACGATCTACCTCTGCGTTGATTGGATTGATGCACAGCACACTCATTTATCAACCGGGCAAGAGGTTTGGGCGTGCTTTAGCCAGTACAATCTTGAGATGGTGGCCCACCGCTACAAAGGCCCGCGACAAATGCGCGTGGTTTGCAGAACAACGGATCGCGATGTTTTGATAGCGGCAGAAGAAAGAGGGCTTGACGTAATGATCCCGATCGACAATAATTTTAAGCGAGGGATAGAGCGAAAGCTCTACAAACCTGAATCCCTCTTGTGACCCTCATTGTATTATCTCCATTGGTTTTGGCCCCGCATTGTTTTTTGTTGCGGGGCTTTTTTTATGCCTTGCGCAATGCTAGAATTACCCCTGTCATTAACAAAACGTGCTATTTAGGAGATTTTATAGATGGCTATTTATCGCACAGGTCAGGCGTCAATGGACGCTCAAGGCTACATTACTGGATACGGCACAAAATGGCGTGAGCAATTAACGCTCATTCGCGCTGGCGCTACAATCATGTTTTTAACCAATCCGGTTAAGATCGGCGTTATCACTGAGGTTGTTAGTGATACATCTATTCGCGCAATCACTACTGGCGGCGCAGTCGTTTCGCGTACAGATTATGTGATCTTGCTGCATGACTCGCTGACCGTTGACGGTCTGGCGCAAGACGTAGCCGAAACTCTGCGTTATTACCAGGGGAGAGAAACCGAGTTTGCTCACTTCATCGAATTTCTGGAAACGTTCGATTTTGCAAAGCTGGAAGATCTGACCAATCAGACAAAGGATGCAGCCGCAAAAGCTAAGACTTCCGAAACCAACGCCAAGGCGTCGGAAAACGCAGCGTTAGCAAGCAAGAACGCAGCCAAGACCTCGGAAACCAACGCTAAAGCCAGCGAGACGGCAGCGAATAACAGCAAGAACGCCGCCAAAACTTCTGAGACTAACGCCAAAACATCGGAGACAAACGCAGCATCAAGCAAGACGGCGGCGGCTAACTCCGCGACGGCAGCGAAGGCAAGCCAGGACGCAGCGAAGGTGAGCGAAACTAACGCGGCAAACTCAAAAACGGCGGCGGCTAACTCTGCGAGCGCAGCGAAAACCAGCGAGACTAACGCGGAAAACTCAAAAACTGCGGCGGCAAGTTCGGCAAGCGCAGCGAAAACCAGCGAGACTAACGCCAATAACAGCAAAAACGCTGCTAAAACGTCCGAGACGAACGCGAAAACCAGCGAGACTAACGCCAAGGCGTCAGAGAACAAGGCGAGAGAGTACATGGAAACTGCGCAGGGTATCGCAAGCCCGCTGACCCAATATAGATGGCCCGTTGGTACAGCGGCAGAGGAAAAGTATATAAAAATCGCAAAACTGTCTGATCCCGGCAGCAGTGAGAGCCACGTTACACTAATGATCACAAACGGCGGCAACTATGGATCTCGTTTTGGTTCGATAGACTTTCTTGACGCCTCGGCGCGAGGGCTTGGAACTACCACCATTACCGCCTCAAACGTTCGCCAGTTTATGCAGATTCGCCGTCTTGGTGATCCGAACCTCGCAGAAGATAACCAAATGCGATACGGGGTTGTTAAGGGCAATGGTTTCTTTGAGATTTGGGCTTACCAGCGAGCTTTCATTAATAACGTGAAGGTGGCTATTCTGGCAAAAGCAGGTTCGGTTGATCTTTATGTGCCGACTGGAGCCGTTATCCAAACAACTGCGCCGGATGGGTGGGTGAAAAGCGTCGCTATTCGCGTATATGATGAGCTTAACAAGCCTTCTCGTAGCGATCTTGGTCTTGCTAACGTTATGGAAATTGGCGCTTTTGGTCTTGGTGGTAGCGGGATTTCACACAATGACATTACCAGCAACGCAGACTTAATGCGGCGCATGAAAGCGAAAGGCGGTCATTTTTGGAGAAGCTCGCTCAAGTCTGGATCTAGTTCAAACGCAATATCTCACGGATCTGGTTTTTTCTCTCGTTGTGGTGATACTAATTCAGCGATTAACATTGACTATAACAGCGGGAAGGTTGTGATACTCGCCGCCAATGACGCAAGTCTTGACGCCGGAAACGTAAAGGTAAATACCCTTTACGGCACGGCAAACAAGCCGTCAAAATCGGATGTTGGCCTGGGCAACGTAACCAACGACGCTCAAGTTAAGAAAGATGGCGATACCATGACTGGTGATCTTTATATTACTAAAGGAAACCCATCATTGTACCTTAAAGCGCCGAGTGGAAATGCTCATGTATGGTTTCATAATGGTGATGGTAAGGAGCGCGGCGTTATTTGGGCAACTCCTAACAGCGAAACCGCTGGCGAGATCCGCATTCGCGCAAGGACTACAGGCGGCACGTCTGGTGGCGATTTTGTTGTGCGCCATGATGGGCGAATTGAGGCGCGAGACGCAAAGATCGGCTATAAGATCTCATCTCGTACCGCTGATTTCTCCAACGACGATACAAACGCAGCCGCTACAAGCCTGCGAGTCAGTGGCAAGCAACATACTCCGATCGTGTTAACGCGCGACGCAGATTCTAACGTGTCTATAGGGTTCAAGCTTAACAACATGAACCAGAAGATGCTTGGGGTTGATCTTGATGGTGATATTGCCTTTGGCGAGAGCGCAGATCACAGGCAAAACAGCAAGCTAATCACGAAAAAAATGCTTGATGCTGGTTTCTCCGTTGGTGGGCTAATGACGTTCAATAAGGGCTTCGCTGGCGTTTGGGATGCTAAAAACATTAGCGACCAGAAAGTTGATCTTAATTCCTTGATGATTAAGAAAAGCGACCCTGGAACGGTTTATGTTTATCAATGCCTAAGCTCTGGCGGCGGTAGCAACATTACCAACAAGCCAAGCGGCGTAAGTGGAAACTTTATTCTTTACGTCGAGTCGATCCGCAAAGTGAGTGGCACTGATTTCACTAACCGCCAGCGCCTTTTCGGCACTGAGTCAAATCGTGAATTTATACGCACTTGCAACAACGGAACTTGGTCGGCATGGCGTGAGTCGATTGTTAGCGGCATGAACCAGGATGTTAGCGTTAAGTCACTGAGCGCATCCGGTCGCCTTTCTGGTGGTGAGCTTGCGGTTGGCGGCGCTGGAGCACTAAACGGAAACCTTGGCGTTGGTGGCGGCGCAGCATCAAAAGTGCCGGGCAGTGACAAGGGGATCGTAATTGGTCGCGGGTCAATTGTTCGCGAAGGTGGCGAGGGTCGTTTGATTCTGTCGGCCTTCGACGGCACTGACAGACGAATCCAATTCCGACCTGCTGGGGCCGCTGTGTCAAATAACCAAGTCGAAATTTATTGCACCGCTGCAACTGCTGGCGACACTAAAATTTCATTTGGTCAAGGCGCAACAATCCGTTGCAACGGATCAGGATCGCCAATCATTAGCTCTAAGGCTGGCCAGATGATGTACTTCCGGCCAAATGGTGATGACTCGTCAAATGGTCAGGTGACGATTGCTGGAAACGGTGGCATGGTTGTTGATGGCGAGGTTGTGAGCAAGGGCTTTACAGCCAGGAGTGGACAAATAACGACCAATGACGGCGGGATTGAGCTTTACCATGCATCGCCGTATGTCGATTTTCACTTTAACAAATCGAGCGCGGATTACACGGCGAGGATTATCAATGACCAAGCGAATCAGCTAACATTTGATTGCCAGTACATAAGAATGCTTAATAATGTTACCGCTCATGGAAGTATTCGTGGCGCAAACAATTATGCGTTTACTGCCTGGGCTCATAGCGATCCAGATGCTGCTGTCGGTCAAATCAGGATAGCGCCCAGGTTCCAATCTCGCTTTAATAACGTTGGCGGGGTTGGTCAGGCTTCATTCTGGATTGAGGAGCACGTTGGTTCAAACCATCGAGCAGTAGTCGAAGTTTCTGGATTTGGTGCTGCTGCGCAATACTGGCATTTCAGAAGCGACGGAATGATCTGGAGCTCTGCAAGAGGCGATGTTTCCTGGGCTGGTACTTCTGATTTACGTTACAAAGATAACGTAGTTGATTACGATGGCTTACAGTCACTAGAAAACATCAAGGCGATGAACCTGATCAAGTTCACTTACAAGGATGATGATCGCAAGCGTGAGCGCCGGGGCGTTGCAGCGCAGCAAATCATGGAAATCGATCCTTGCTACGTCAAGGAGAGTAACGGCTCTTACAAGGATGAAAACGGCGAGACTGTAGAAGTTAACAAACTTGTACTTGACACAAACCCGCTTTTGATGGATGCACTTTGCGCAATCAAGGCTCTGTCGGCTCAAGTTGACGAACTGAAAGAGGAGATTAGAAAACTGAAAGGTGAATAATCAAAGGGGCCGTTTGGCCCCTTTTTTCATAACAATTTTGCCCGCCAAAAAACCCATAAATTTCATAGGCCATCGCCAGAAAGTGCCAATTGATTACATTTATCATACATAACCAGACAAAAATATACTTTTAAAATCAAGGTGTTAGGAGTAAATTTGAAGGCGTGGCAGGGAGCCACACTTTAAACAAACTTTCAATACGAGGAAATTATTATGTCTGATATGACTCTTTTACCAACTGGCGGTTTCGGTGGTGAAGCTGGCGCGGCTGGCATTGGCGGTGCTGTAGGTGGCCTGATCGGTTCATGGTTCGGCAATGGCTTTGGTCGCGGCGGTTGGGGCGGTGGCGCAGATGGCGCTGGTGTTGCGGTTGGCGTTGGTGCTAGTGCGTTGATGGACGGCATCAGCGGCATCCAATCCAGTGTTAACGGCTTAGGAATGCAGATGCTGCAAGGCCAGAACGCAACCAACATGGCGATCGAACGCTCCGCCGCGTCAACCTTTAACGGTCTGACCAGTCAGGGGACGCAAGCAATGCTGGCTAACGTCCAGGGCTTTGCGGGTCTTAACACCGCGATCGCCTCCGGCGTAAGCACGATCGGTAACGCTATTTGCGCTCAGTCTTACGATGCCCAGCGCCTGGCGTATGAAGCGCAACTCCGCGATCAGTCGTGTTGCTGCGAAACAAACCGCAATATCGAGACTCAGGCGGAAGCAACCCGCGCACTGATTCGCGATCAGCATGCACAGGCTCAAGCCGTGTTGATTTGTGACCTGAAAGATCAGTTACGAACCGCACAGTTTGAAAACAGCCAGCTTGCACAGACTGCGGCACTGAACCAGCGCATTAACGAGGTTTACCAGCTTATTAACTTTAAGCTCCCGACCCCGGCAACTCCTCCGGCTTCTTAATGCGTCAAAATAAAGCGCCTTCGGGCGCTTTTAACGAGGGCTTTGATTATGAAGATTTATTTACCACGGCAAAAATTACCGCGCGTTACGATGGCTCGCATCTCGTTTGTCGGTGGTGATTCGGAGCATGAAGAACCGGATCACAAACATCATCACGCGATGAAAAAGGTTGCTCAAAGAATGGAAGACCACCCCAAGACGTGGGATGCCTACATTGATCAGCCAGGTGGAATGATGTCTATCGTTGAAATGGAATATTCCGAGCTTATGGAAAAGAAAGCGGATGGATCACGCGCCGGAATTGAAAAAGAGTTAACGGATCTTGCTGCTGCTTGTATCTGCGCTCTTAGCAAAATGAAAAACATGTAAAAAGGTGAACCGATATGCAAAACATTAAAACAAACGGGATTGGAGTGACTCAGTTTAACGGCATGCGCCCGCGCAATATGTTTACAATTGGTGGCGTTAACTGGTCGCTACGTCGCGATGCAACAGACTCGTCAACTTTCTTTCCTCACCACAAAGTAAATTGGCTAAACGCCGGATGTGAACCTATTGGAGATGGAAGTGTTCATTACTGCTGGATTATGGGAGTAATAGCGCCAACTCCGGGAACGATTGAGCGGCCTGTTAATGTGATGTATATCGGTTTTCACCCCCAAAGGATCATTATATCGCCTAACTCAATAACACAAGCCGATCTTGATCGCATGCATGTTTATGTTAGCGATAGCACTGGATTTGTTAATGAATTTGTTGGCAAGTTCCTTGGCATTGAGCCGGATCAGCCAGCAACGGAACGGGAAAGCATCAGCCCCTGGCCCGTATCAGCCAAAAAAGAAACATACGAACCAAAAGAGCAACCACAACAGAAGGTAAGCAAAGATGAGTAACGGGATCGATAAACTTGTTGCAGAATTGGCCCAAAGAGCGCACGCGATTATTGATGAAGGCCATTCCAGAAGTGACATAATGAAATCTGCAATGCAAGATTTTAAGTCATTGGGAAGCATGAGCGGCATGTTGTCGTTCATGACGACAGGGAAGTTAAATTCCAATCAGGTAGAATTGGCAAAAAGGATTGCCGTTAAAGTTATCGCTGTTTTAGGTACGATGGAATAGAGAAAGGGGCCAATTGGCCCCTTTGCTTTTAGAACGGGATATCATCATCAAAATCAATCGGCGGCTCGCTGTTTTGGCGTGGCTGCGATTGCGTTTGCTGGCGTGGCTGGCTTTGCTGTGGCGCTTGCTGCCCGCCGCGCTGGCTAAAGATCAGGTTTGCGAATCCGCCAGCCTGGAGCGTGTTGTAAACCTTGCCCTCGTACTCTCGCGACTCAATGCGCAGCGTTTCGCACGAAACGGAGATTACCTTGCCTACCTGGAAAGCCTCTTGATACCAGCCGTTTAACCCTTCGCTTTTGGCGTTGAAAAAGAAAGTGTAGTTGGTGTACTGCCACTGCTGATCGCGGTCTTTGTATCGCTCGGACAACTCGACGATGTACAGCGTGCCGTTTGCACCAGCTTTAACGCGAGGCTCTTTGCGAATTTCTCCGGTAATTACATGCATTATCTGATCCTTATCGGGGCGTTTCCGCCCCGCTGTTAATTATTCAAAATCGGTGATTGGCTGTGATTCTACCGCCTTGGCGGCTGGTTGGTCAACCGTGGTTGCCAGGTTTTGGCGTGGCGCTGCCGGGGAGAATCCGCGAGCGCTTCCGATCTCAATCTGCGCCTTGCGGCTTTCGTAATGCTCTTTTACCACCTGCTTACTTGCCGGATCGCATGCGCTCCATGCCTGTTTTAGAACGCGCTGCAACGATTCCAGATCTTCGCATTTGTCAATGTCGCGCTTCCAGTCCTGTGCGCTCTTGACCGCGATTTGCGCGTCGTCGTCTGCCTGGCTTAAACCAAATGCGGCTGCGGCTGCGTAGCGTCGAGCGTAAGTGAAAGCAGATCCAACGCCTTGCGGGTCGTTTTTGACAATCGGCAATTCCGCGTAGAATTTAACCCACTGGCCGGAAACGTGAATAACGGTCGTCTCGACCTTGATTCTGTTCGGCGCTTCGCTCTCGATCATATCCTGCATTAACATAAGGTCGTTATCTGTTAGCGCCGGGGTGATTGCATCAAGAACGCTATCGAGCGTCGCATACTTGTTTTTTAGGTGTGTGTTTTGCTTGTCTTTTTTCACCTTAACGAACATGCTGCGAGCCTTATGCAGCGCTGGTAAAACCTCGTCGAACTTTTCGGAAAGCTTCATGTTTATCTCCTGATTGGTTGGGAGGCTTTCGCCTCCCTTGTTTTAATTAGTGCTTAACTTCGCCTTCGGTGTGGAACTTGATTAGGTTTTCCATCATTAAATTGGAAGATTCTTTGATCGCTTCAATGGCTTGTTTGTCGTTTTCTCGCATCGTCGCAACCAGAACCACGTTATCGACAGCATCCATTACGCGGCGGATGTATGCCATTTCTTCCGGGCCTTCGGTTGGGTCGAGTGGCGTAACGAAATCGCGCAATGCGTATGACATGCGGGCAATAAATTCGCCCAGATGGTTTACAACTTCTGCCCGTGCTTCGTTCATTTCTTTAGTGTTCATGGTGAATCTCCTTAGTGGCTTTGTTTAACTTACGGGATGCATTATAACACCCCGCTTTTCATTTGTTTAGCTATTTGTGCTATTTACTATAAAAATTCTTTGTACTGGCGAGTGAACCAGTCAGGCACATCGAGATCAATCTCTGGCTCGCCGTTTGCGTATGAGGGCCAGATGTTGTGCGCCTCGCACATGGCGAACGTCTTGATCACGCTCATATACTGCAATCGCCCGATCTTTAAGTGCTCCGGCCTCATGCGGAACGCCAGCGGCAAGAAAGGCTCCTTTTTCTCCTGCGCCAGCAGTCGGACAACTACGGGCCTTTTCTCTTCCGGGTACGCTCGTTTAAATAAATCGTGCTGCAACGCCATTTTAAGCAGGTAGCCATGATTCACCGCCAGGCGTCCGAACTCGGAAGGGTTGGCGCTCGCCGTGGTTTTGTAGTCGGTAATAACAATCGCCTCCTCGTATTGCACAGCCTCGTAAATCGGGTTTCCTTCTGGATCTTCTCCGGTTTTTACGGTGGCCCACACGCCTTTGCAAATGTCGATGTGATCCAGTCTCACTTTGACTTTAACGCCGCCAATCTCCCCGAAGATTGAAAGCTCACGCTGTGCGGTTGGGCTGTTCATGCATGCGTTGTGCTCCGGTATGCTTTCCAGCACTTCGCGCATTTTAACGCATGCGTCGTAATCTTTAGCCGGGACAAGCTCCACCCCATCGGCCCGCGCCTGGCTTTCTGCGATCATTTCGATAAGCCAAAGCACATTCAAATCTTCTCCGCACTTCACCAACATCTCCAGCAATTCAGGGTAGCCTTTCCCGGTTGTACCTTTCAGGCCAAAAGATTTTAATTTGCTGGCTAATGCCGTCTGGCTGGTAATCAGATCCTTAAAGTCCTCCGCCGCTGGTGCTCTGCGATAATGCTTTTCGAACAATTCGCGGCTTTCAAAGTTGGTGTGCGACTGCGTGCCGAAAGTTAGCGCCTTGCTGTTTTCTCTCTGCTTGAATTTCCACGCCGCCGGGCAAGTTGAGAAGATATCAGCCAGGCTTGAGCCGCTCACATACTCCGCGCACCATGAATTAGGATCGTGATAGGCGTCGTTTGTTAGTTCGTCGCTTGTGTAGACCTTGAATACGTTATCACTCATTGTCGGCTCCTCTTGTTGGTATGTGTGCATTGTAGCTAATTTCTGCATTTAGTCAATAGCTATTGCTGTTTTTTCTGTTTCCGAAACGTTCCCAAGATGCAAGGAAACAAATTGCGCTTGTAAGTGCATGATATTGCTCGAAATGGATGCTTGTTTTTTGGCTGTTTCCTCGTTTCGCGTTTTGCGGAGTACCCTATTATATATACCCACTTTGAGATATAAAAATATCCACATACAGAAATAAAGACAACACTATTACTAGTGAAACAATAGAAACAATAAAAAAACAATATTAGATATATATAACTAACTTATTGTTTTTATTATCTATTATAGGTGGATTTGTATGTTTTTTCTGTTTTAAAACGTTGCGCGATTCTGCGGAACCCGAAAACGGAAACACCGAGAAACAAAAAGAACAAAGGGAGCCGATTGGCCCCCTTTTGGTTATGCAATAATCCGACGCCCAGCGCGGTATGCTGCAATGTATGACTTTTCACGAATGAAGTTTCGGTTGTTGATTGAGGAGTTAGTAACATCGTTGTACTTCTGCCCCATCTCGCGCTCCACCCAAGGCGTGTAGGTCTTGATTGTTGAGCTTCGGCTTTCCTGAACCCTAACAATGATCCTGTTTTGTTGACCCTTTCCAGCCGCCGGGATGAAGAATCCGCGCAAAGCGAACGCCCTACCACCACCTTCGTTACCAGTGTCAAGATAATAATATTCAACATCACCCTTACCTGGCGTTTGCACAATCAAGCGGAAATAATTTCGCTGAGAGCAAGAGCACCAGACAATAAGGTTTGTGTCGATCTGTCGGTCAAAGTTCTCCCCGTTAATCCTGAAAATCTCATAGTCACCTTTCGGGACGCTGTCGTAGTTCCTGAACGGTATCGTTTCAGACTCTGCGATCATCACGTCACCTTCAATGCGGTTTGCGTAAACGGTGCCATTAAAGTAGCCGTCGTTACCGTAAATCGTCCCGCGAACCGTAACATTCAGGAAGCTAGACCACCCGTCTTTGCCAATGTACCAGCCGTTATTACCATCCCAATTGTTAGACTGAATGAAGCTACCAATCTTGGCATTTGTGATCGTGCCGTCTTTAATCAGCGCCGACTGCATGAAAACCTGATTGTTTTCAACAACAAATGGCATCGTTTTAAGATCGCCACGCTCCACCGATGGGATGATTGCGAACCTGTCAGCGCTAAACAGGAATTGCGATTTGGCGTTATTGCCCTCGCCAACCAGCATAAGGTTCATGCCAGCCTTGTATTCCTTGCCGTTGTATCGGAGGCCCAGGTTTACACCGTACATCACACCAGCACTTGACGCATTCACCCATGAATCCATTTTCTGAGCCAGCGCCGCGTTAGTGTTTCCGATCTGAGTGCTCAACGTGGAGTCGGCACTTGCCCGCGCTTCCGCCTCGCTTGCAACCGCCTGATCAACTCGGTTGATATTGGCGTTGATTTCGGTTTTGGTGTCGCCAACGAGTTTCGTCAACTTCGCATCCAAGCCGCTAACAGCTTGCGCCCTGGCTTCCGTTTCGGTTGTGATCGCTTGGTCTACTCGGCTAATACCGGCGTTAAGCTCTGTTTTCGCATCGCCTAACTGCTTAGTAAATTTGGCGTCCAGCGCCTGAACGGCTTGCGCCCTGGCTGCTTCCTCATCAGCTACGGCCTGATCAACTCGGTTAATGCTTGCGTTAAGCTCGGTTTTTGCCGCCCCTACCGCGTCGCTAATTGCCTTTTTGTATTCGGCTTTCAGCGATTCGATAGCTTGAGCACGCGCCCCTGCTTCATCGGTGACAGCCTGATCGACTCGTTGAATGTTGGCGTTTAGCTCAACTTTCGCATCATTAATGGCTTTTGTTAGCTTCGCATCAAGATTGCTAATTGCGGTTGCCCGCGCTTCGCTCTCGTTGCTGATCGCTTCCTCTGCTCGCGTTACTGCTGCGTTTGTTCTGCCGATAGCGGTGTTAAATTCCGTCTGTAACTTTTTAATCTCGGAGGCTCGCGTTTCCGCTTCCGTTGAGATTAATTTCGTTACTTTCGTAATCTCCGCGCTAATGCCATCGCTGAACTCGGTTCTAAGCTTCTTAACGGCCTCTATACGCGCTTGCGCTTCGTCGGCTATCAAATCCATTGACTCGCCAATTTCCGCCTTTCTACGCCCGTTCTGGACGCGCGTCCAGCGTAGATTAGTATCGGTTGCTAACGCATTCTCAATGACCGCCTGCGCCTGGTCTTTGATCTTGTTGGCTGCATTAAGCGCCGATGTTGTGGCTTCTTTCACGATTTCGGAGTTTGCGATCCCGGTATCAATGGCGCTTTCAATCAGATCCTTAAAGCCTTCCGACTCCTTAATGTCGCTCCAAATGTCCTCTACAATGTCATCGATATCGATTGATGATTGACCACGAACAAAGTTAGTCCAAGCAGAAACATTGCCGATTCTGTCAACGCTGCGAATGCGATAATGATTGACGTAACCAGCCGGGAGAATGCTGTGCCAGTATTCGCTTTGCGGATACGGAACCAGCGTTAAGAGCGTTGCCGACTCTTCGCTTCCGGTTTCCGACTGCTGCAATTCAATATAGGCCGTGTCCTCTGTTCCTGCTGGCATGCCCCACTTGACGCGAATACCAAACACCTCATCGGTTGAGGCGGTTAAGTTTATCGGCGCTCCAGGCTCGCCAACTTTACCAGTCAGAGAGGCGGTTACGATGTTCGACCATCCAGACGAGATGCCACTCGCAGAAACTGAGCGAACGCGCACGGCGTAATTGCCAGCATAAATGCCTTCAACCTCGATCTCTTTGTTTGCCGTTTGCGGCGTGTTGTGCCAGTTACCATTGCCCTTGCGCCACTGCATTTCATACATGCTCGCGTAAGGCACTTTGTCCCAGCTAACATGCATCGTCTCAACGCTAACACCCTGCAAAACGCGAGAGTAGGAAGTTACCCTTACATTTTTCGGCGCTGCCAGTCTATCCGGGTCAACAATGCTGGTTGGTCGGTCGTCAACGTTGACGCCGTAATCAATCGCATCGTATTTGTTCGGATCGTACTGTACAGCCGTAATGCTGTATGTAAACTCCTCGTCGCCGTCGCCTTTGGTGATTTGCGTCACAACGTATTGCTGCAATGCAATGTCTGTGCGCTCAATGGCAAAAACTGCATCCGGCTTAACGTCGAAACCGAAACCAACATTTAGCTCAATGGTTTTGCCGTCTGCGCTAACACGCGAAATCGTGCGCTTAACTGGCTTGCCGTCCGGTTTGTTGATCATGATGAAATCGCCCGCTCGCGCGTCAACCTTAAACGGTAAAAAGACTTGCAAGCCGCTAACCTCCATCACACGCCCGGAAAGGTTGAGCGCTAAGTTACTGCTCCAGAAGTTGTCCGAAATAGCCACAACGTCGCCTATCGTCGGGATCATGCCCTCCAGGCCAGTAGCAAAGTTAACCGTAGTGCTGCGCAAGTTGGTTTTCAGAATCCAGCGCCCACGGCGGTTTGCTTCGCTGCGTCGAGTGCATCCGATCGCGGTGATGCTTGTCGGGTTGTGACCGAAACGCAATGCTGCCTCTGTGTCGAAAACTGGCTCTACGTCCTGCTGATACAAGTTTTGCTCATCGTCGAAAGTGACGTTGCAAGATGTATACATGCTCTTTTCACTGGCGAACGTGTAGGAGAATTCCCCGTTAACTACGTTGTCGTTTGTGAAAATGTAGGACGGTTCGCGCGGCTTATCTACAACGATGGAAAGGCTTTCTCCGTTCCAGAAAGTCATTCCACGGAAGATTGAGCAAATATCCGTCACAAGCTGGTAAGCCTCAACCTGGCTCTGGATCACAACATCGCACAGATAGCGCGGCTCTGTTCCGCCTTTTCCGTCCGGCACCATCTGATCACAATAGCGGCCAGCATCGTAAAGCGCCCACTTGTCAAGCGGAATGCCCAACTCACGTTGATCGAGTCCGTAGCGCTGATTGGTGATTAAGTCGTAAAGCACCCATGCCGGGTTATTGCTCCACGCCTTTTTAAATGTCCCGTTCCAGTTTCCAGAATACGTCCGAGCAATCGGGTCGTAATTCGACGGGATGTTTATCAACTTCCAGCGCTTTTTGGTTGAGATGTTCGGGATCTGGTTCGGGAACAACTCGGAATCAAATTCAACGTAAACTAGACCAGTCAGCGGATAGCGGAATTTTGCATCAATAACCTCTGCATAGCTTTGCAGCCGGATCAGGTCTGTAACCTTGGCGCTAGTGCTGTCAGGCGTCACGCGGCGAACGCGCAAAATCACCTGGCTGTTAAAGCTCGGCAAATCAATGCGACGGCTCCGATCGTAACCGCTTGTTGTCTTACCTTCGATAACGTCGCTCATTACCTGATTAAACGAACCACCATCAACCGCCATATCAACGGCATACTCAACGCGAACACCAACCAGATCGCCGTCGTCCTCGCTGGTAACGCCTCGCGGCATCAGCACGCGGATTCTGATCGCAGAAAGGTTCTTGTTGGTTACTGAAATGCTATAAGGTGTTTTAGTTGTCAGATCGCGAGCAACCGTTATTTCGCTTGAGGTATCCGTAAAACCCTGGATGTATGGCTGATCCTGAGTTCCCGGCCTAAATTCAGCCGTGACGCCCTCATAGTTAAATGTCCCGTCCTCGTTCTGAACAACCACATCGTCGAGATACAGGTTCTTTAATGAGAAATTAGGATCGCACTCACCATCGGAAACCGCCAGTAATACTTTGATTTTGTTAATGGAAATCAGGTTGTCTTCCATTTCCTTTGGCTTTTTCGGCTTTGATGAGCCACCTTTACTCCCGGTTATCACATTTTTGATCATGAGTTTGTTCTCCGATAGCACTAATTGCTAAAAAAGATGCTATAAAGCATGTTACATTACGTAAGAGTTTACACTAGGAGTGCGGTTATGAGCAATTGGTGCGACGTTTACTTTTACTTTAACGGTGTGCTGTTTAGCAAAGCCAAAATGAAACCGTTAGGCAGCATTAGGGGTAATGGTTATGTAACCCTGGGAAGAGGGGATAAAACTGAGTATGCGCACCGCATTGTATGGGAAATGCACTGCGGAGAAATACCAGACAACATGGAGATCGATCACATAAACCACAACAAAAGCGATAACAGAATAGAAAACCTGAGACTGGTTACAAAGCAGGAAAACCTAAAAAACAAGAGCAAGCACAAAAATAACACAAGCGGGATAACTGGTGTATCAATCATGCGTGGAAAGAATGGGTATACATACTTTCTCGCAAAAATAAAAGTCAATGGCTCGGTAGTTCAAAAAACATTCAAAAACGCAACTGACGCCATGCTGCAAAGAATTGAATGGGATGTTGCATTTAAGATGCACAAAAATCATGGGGCATAACGCCCCATGAATTAAACCATATCCTCTGCATAACTCCCGGCGCTCCATACTGCGCCGCCCACGGTGCGCTGTCCATACGGTAGCGGGATTGGGTATCCTGCCGCCGTGGTATTCACCGCGCCGCCGAACGCATAGGATGGTTTATTTTCTGCGCTCTGACTTTCGAACTTGGCCCCGCCTTGCTGCGGCGAAATCATTTGCATTACGCCACCCAGCACCATTGCGCCGCCGAACATGAAAGCGGATGAGGCAAACGCCCCCATTAAAACCAGCGACTGACCACCAGTAAAAAACGCAGTAGCCATAATCGCCGCGCCCAAAACAACCTGAAACAGACCACCAGATTTTGAGCCTGTGGGGATCGGGATAATGCGGATCTCCTTTGCGCACTGCCAGGCTTTTTCGTCGTGATGCCCCACATTCCGGCCATCGACAAAAACAGCGTAGCGCATGCGCGAACCAATTTCACTTTGCATATAGTCTTTAAAGCCCTCCAGCGTCACTGAGAGCGCCCGGATTGCTTCGGGGTATGAATCAACGGCTAACTCATGAAAGACGCCGAAACGGCGCCCCAGCGAGCCAGAAAGCTTGATAGTTTTAACTGTCTGCATCATAACTTTAAATCCTTATGCCTGCACACCATGACGGTGTGATCTTGATACCATCCAGAATAGAGATCCTGGCGCGACAACTTACCGAAAGCATGATGCAACAATTGGTTGTTGCCCAAGTAAATTCCGGCATGGTTCCAAACTGACGCCTGTAACTGCATGATCACCATATCGCCAGGCTCTGGCGGCTTGCCCGTCGGAATGAATCCCTCTTTCAGATAGTTGTCCTGGTACAAGTTTTCGCCGTGCTCCGGCTTCCACCACTCGTAAGGCTTGCGAAAATCATTCAGGATCACGCCGTGCTCTTTGTGCCAGGCCATCACCAGCCCCCAGCAATCGTATGAACCCAGCGACCAGGGGCGACCAGTCAGCGGCCTTGATTGCGGCTCAACAAAACGCATATCGCCCTCCGGCCAGGATGCAATAATCCAAGTAACCCCCATTTCATCACAAATGCACGTATCGTGAGCGCTCGGTAAAGTGGTTGCGCCGTCCCCGCAATGGCTGTGAAAGATGGCAACAACTTCACCGCAATCAATCGCGTCAGCATATTCTATAGAGTCCATCTCAAAGTGATTCTCTGGATCTGGATGTACGTTTGTTATTCTGTGAAACTTTTGCACCCTTGATTTTTGCGTTACCACTCCGCAAGCCTCAAGAGGGTATTGCTCTTTGGTGTATCTCATAATTTCAAGTTTAATCTTTGGATGTATCATATTTCACCTCGTGATTTTCTGACAGCAATTATTGCAGGTGCGATAAGCGTTTTAAACTCTGTGTACGAATAATTATCAAGTCTTGTTGTGTTGCACAGCTTGCAACACGTCACGCAGTTGTCAATCTCATGGCCTTTGCGATTATCCATCCTGTCAAGTCCGTTGGCTATAGGATCTATGTACCCGCAATAGTGACAAGGCTCGTATATCGCACTTCTGATAAACTCAATTGTAAGATCGCAAAAATGCCCCTTGGCCTCATCTATTTTCTGATACCTGTATAATCTATGCCTGTCTATGTTTGTTTCTCTCCATTTCTTGCTCGCCTCTCTGCTTGATTTTGCGTCCCTGTTTTTCTTTTTGTACTCACTGTCACATAGTTTGCATGACGATCTTACACCAAACAGGCCGCGAGCGGCCTTGTTGAACATGGAAATTTCTTTTATTAATCCGCATTTAGAGCACGACTTAAAAATCATTGATTTTTCCTCAATAGTGATGCTACGGCGCAGCCGCCGAAATCAAGTTCCCGATCCGCTCCGAAACGCAGTTTGCAAGCCGTAGCGGTTCCGGCGCAATAATCCTGGCTCGGATCTGAAACAGGATTGTTGTCCTTGTCGAACATTCGCGATCCGTTGTATCCGCACCCCTTGCCGGAACGATACCACCCCCTTTGCGCCCAATAGCAAACGCTTTGAGCCGTGCGCGGCGGGATCATAATTCCGTCCATATCGTAAGGCGTGGTTAAATCAAATCGCGCCGTTGACTGGTTACAAAAATTGGGACGTTCGATGTAATAAACCATCTTGCGATAATCACCATCGGCAACGTTGCCAGATTTATCAATCAGATCGGACGGCGTGATCCAGATTGTCACCTTAGCCTGCATCATTCCGTTATAAGATCGGATTAACGCAGAAACCTGGCTGTCAACATTTGATAGCGTTAGCTGTGGTTTCTCTGCCTTCCCGTTGCTGGTGAAATTTATCCCTGATATACCGAAAGGCCGCGCTCCGTAAACGTCGCCGCGAAAGATAATGTTTTTCTCCGGTAGCGTGCCAGTTTGCCGCGCTTGCATTAGCTCCTCTGGCGTATAGGCGATATTCTCGTTGTGCAGCCTGTAAATATTGGCTCCAAACCTTGTGCCATCTATTTCAACAAGCGTTATGATTTCTCCGGGGTAAAGGCTTTGCAAGCAGTTACCGAAAGCCGAACTAACCTCATTAGCCATAATGTTTTCTCCTCTTTTTAGCCATTATAGAACAACAAAGGCCCGCACAAAAGGCGGGCCGCTGGTTATTTCATGGATGTAAATTGCTCCTCAAAAGTTGCCTTTACTTCCTGAACGGTTGGCGATACTGGCGACGCCGACACGGTTCCAGACTTAACCCGGAATAACCCCAGGTTTCCATCTGGCATAACCCATAGAAACGGCTTTAGCCTGTGACCATTCAGGAAGTCGATAACTTTTTTGTAATCCTTCCCGGCGTAAACGATGGAGAATGAGCGGCGAGTTGTGTTGAATCCAGACGATGCAACTTGCTTATACCCATTCCCGAAAACAACCTCCCTGTCGTTATTCTCTGTCGTCATTGCCCCGCCGCCTCCCTGCGTTTGGGTACACCATGTAAATTCGTCAAGCGCCATAATTAGCCCCTCTTGCTATTAACAAAGTTGTAAACTTCTCCGCCTTGTGCGCATGCACGTTGAATCATTTCGGTGAAAATCATCCTAACGCCAGTCTCCAAACCTTTCGGATCGTTTCCGTTGTTGATATCAACATTGATATCTCCAAAGGTGAATTGAGATCCAGCCGCCGAAGTAGACGCGCCGCCGTAGGTATTGCCGCCAACTACGCCGCCGTTCGCATATCCCCGCATGAGTTTATACAGGTTGCGCGTACCAATCCGCCTTGTCGCCTCTTTGGTGAATACAAATTCGCCGCCGTGTACAATGCCTTTTGGCTCGTACTTTCCGCCGTCGCCAGTGTATCCGCCGTTTGCGTACCCTTTCGCAGCCTTGCCGCCTCCGCCAAGCATATTCGCGAACGAGAAGCTACCGCCACCGCCACCGCCGCCGCCGGGCATCAGGCCGGAAAGCGTGTTAAAGATAACCATTTGCGCAATCATCTTAACAATCATCCCAATGATGCTTGACGCAAAGTCTTTAAAGCTGGCTTTACCAGTGGTCAAAAACTCTGTTAGCTGATCAGAAAGACCGATCAACGCAGACATGCCGATGTTCTCAATTTGCCCGTTAATATCGTTTACGGTTTCGCCGTACTCGGCCCAGGATTTTTTGATGCCAGCCAGCCAGTTACCGCGCAAGCTGTCCTCCTCGGCGTAATACTCTTGCCGTTTAGCCAGCATTGCTTGCAATTCCTGATCCTCAAGGCTTCCACCCTGGTTTAGCCAACTGGATTTGATTTGCTCCAATTCTGCATCGCGCGACGCCTGCCGATCTGATTTACCTTGCGCCTGAGCCTGGATTTTTGCGATTGCCGCCGCTTGCTCCCGTAGGAATTTTGCCGCGTCCTGCTCGCGTTTAATCAACTGCTCTTGCTTGGTGATCTGATCTCCAATTACCGCCGCCTGCTCGCGTAGGGCTAAAATCTTGTCCTTGTTAGCCAGTTCGGCGCGCTCATCTGCTGTTAACTGGCGTCGCTGCGCTTCCTTCTCCAGCACTTGAAAGCGTGCCTGAGTATTCCATAAGTTTTTGCGCTGCTGGCTGATCTTGTCGTTGATATCGCGATGCTCTTTCAAGACCTGCAATTGAGTTTGCAGCGCGATCAAGTCCTGCTCATACTGGTCTAACAGTCGAGTTCCCTGATCAATGGAAACCTTTTGCTCCTTGTTTCGCCCACTGAGCGCTTCGGCCTCCTTGGTTACGGCTTCCTTGACTTCCTTTGATTTGCCAGCAAACTTGCCTTGCTCCTCAACCATTTTGCGATAACCTGCCGGGTTAGATAACCGCCCGTCAATTTCCGCAATCCGCTGCTCAAGCTCTGCGATCTCTTTCGCTGATTTTTTGGCTACGTCTGCTTGTTCCTTTGCGACCCCCTGGAACCATGAGCCGATTACGGGAAGCGATGAGGTTTTATTTCCAACGCTCACCAGGAAATCCGCAATCATCTTATCGCCCTGAGCCAAGATCAGGCGGATCTGGTTAACGACGCCCATCACAACATCGGCGATCATGTTCCCCGCTGTCAGCGTTATAATGCCCACTTCTTCCCACGCTTCGGACGCCCACTGTTTAATGTCAATCCACATTTTTTCAAGTGGCGTTGCGCTTTCGGCAATCTCATCTGAACGGTCTTTCATCATTTTAGCGAAAAGCTCCGTAGCATATTCCACGGCTTCGATCTTGCCTTTCGTCTTCTCAAGCGTGGCGATGTAGGTTAGCTGGCCTTTATCCAGAAAGTTAAAGCTTTCGTTTAATTCCGCCAGCCCCTTAATCGGGTCTTTCGCGATCTTCTCGAAATAGCCAATAACCTTTTCCGACGATTCGCCAGTGGTTGCCACCCAATCCGCCGTAGCCTTCGTGATCGTCTTTAGCTCATCTTTCGTGAACTTGCCAGTTTTTGCAACCGCCGTTGCGACTTCCAGGATCTGGCCCGAAGTTGCGACCGCCGCAGAACCCGCTATCTCATCAACCAAGGATTTGATTTCTGTCGCGCTGCTGCCAGCATATCCGCCCGTCATAATCAGCGCCTTTTGCAGTGTGCGCTGCGAATCGTATGCGTCATACCCAGCTTTTGCCAATGCCGCGACCGTGCCAACCACGCCACCAATCAGGATACGAGCCGGGGTCAAATACGACATTAACACTTTGAACGTATTGCTAATGCCGCCGAAAGAGTCTTTGATTTGCCCGCCCTGCTGGATCGCAACCAGCCAGATCGGCATGCCAGAAGCGAGCGACGTTACCACGTCCGTAATCTGAGCCGGAAGCATTCGCATAGCCTGGCTATACTGACCCGCCGTCAACCCAGCAAGCCCCATTTGCTTTTCTTGGGCCTTCAATTGCTGAATGAACGGGGCCGCCTGAGCACTAACGCCAAGCTGTGCCGCTTTCATTTCCAGCAATTCCGTTTTCGTCTTGCCGATTGCGTTTGCCTGATCCTCAAGGCTCGCCAGGAACGCCGCGCCGGATTTCGCC
>ENA-OPJL01000038-OPJL01000038.1-human-gut-metagenome-genome-assembly--contig:-NODE-38-length-43765-cov-3.611348_pt1 | contig 43765 bp, 77 predicted proteins | sample MGYA00241415_ERZ501659 | MGnify/ENA primary metagenome ERZ501659 (study PRJEB25962, sample SAMEA1965033) | human gut metagenome | biome: human gut; feature: human-associated habitat; material: faeces...
CCCCCCGAAAACACAATACAAAAAGACAAAAATTAACAGAATGTCACCAGCCGACCTAAAGAAGCTTGCGAGCGGAAATGGTATTGAAAATGCCGCAGAAATAAATGGCAGCGACTTGAAAAAAATGTTAATTGAAAAGTTTGGATTATAAGGAGCTTGGCATGGAATACACCACATTAGAACAAGTCAAAATCAGACTCAAACAATTTCATATTGATACAGTCACGAATGATGATGAAACAACATCTGATGTGGTTGTATTCGACAAAAAGGAAGATAACCCACTCATTGAACAGCTCATTAAACAGGCCACGGAAGATGTAAAAGCAAAAAGGTGTTATCCGGACACTTTCACTGATGATGATATAACTGCTGACTTAAAGCAGTTTGAAAATGTCGTTATCAATCTTGCTGTCTACGACCATTCGCAAGCCGGTGAGAACTACATGAGCGCTTTAAGTGAGGGCGGAGTGAGCCGTACATGGAAAGACAGAGATAAGCTGTTTGTTGGAGTTTTTCCTTTTGTCAAAGTGCTATAAATCTTGCCTATAGGGCATTATATAAAAAGATAAGAAGATTGTGCGTTACCATTTTACTGATGTCGGTAACATGGTAGCAGGCGGTACACATTAAGTGGTGGTGGGCGGTGTGCCAATTACCAAAGATGAAAGGCTGTAAGATGAATAATTTAATCTATCAGACATACATTATTGCCTTGCCAATTGTCCTGACAGCACTTTTGGGTTATATTGTTTGGCTTTTACAAGAGCAGAAAAAGCAAAAAGCGATAGACACAAAAGAAAGAAACGAGCGCATTGAAGAGGAAAAGAAGCTACGACAAGCAAACGGAAAAGGTACAATGCTACTTTTACGAGTACAGCTTATCGAATACCATGATAAGTATATGAAGCTTGGCGAAATTCCCTCATATGCGTATCAGAATTTTTGCGAGATGTATGACGCATACCACGCACTCGGTGGTAATGGCATGGTGACAAAAATGAAAAATGAGATTGAGGAAATCCATTTAGGTAAAGGAGGAAAAAACTGATGGACTTTACACAAGTACCTACAGTAGTTGCCATTATGGTAATTACTTATTTAATCGGATATGCTTCAAAGCAGATACCACAGGTTAAAGATAATATTATTCCTATTATCGTAGGTGTAGCCGGTGGAGTACTCGGCATTATTGGGATGTTTGTAATTCCCGGTTATCCGGCAGACAACATTCTTGATGCAATAGCAGTTGGCATTGTGTCGGGCATGGCAAGCACCGGTGTTAATCAGATTTACAAGCAGATAAAGAAAAATGCTTGACATTAATAAACAGGCCATGAAATACGCGCTTCAAGGTCAAACAGTCACAGTCTATGAAAAAGACGATGACGGAAATCTAAAGTTTTACGAAACGGAGGACGGAGAGAAGATATACTACACACACGAAGAAACAGGCTTTTCGGAGCCAATTGATTTTCGGGCGAATATATCGTTTGACGGAGGAGAAGCACAGAACAAGGAATATGGCTTTAATACGGCTGATTTTGACGCTGTTTTGCTGACAGACAGAGGAGAATACCCTTTTAAAAAAGGTGACGTTATTTGGCTTGATAGCGAGCCTACAAAGGACGAAAACGGATTAGTTGATTCAACTTCCGCAGACTTTACAATAGTAGGAGTAAAACCCTCTCTCTATTCAGTTAAATACATGCTCAAAGCAGTTGTGAAAGAAGTGTAATTATGAAGCTTGACATTTCCCTAACAGAAAAATCTATACAAGATGCGATAGGCAAGCTTGAAAGATACAAAGACCGCTTACAGGACAAGTGCATTGCGTTTGTCGGAGAGCTTGCTAGTAATGGCATTGATGTAGCACGAGCAAATACAGGCAATTTCGGACACTATATCACGTTTAGTTACGAAATTAAAGATACAACGGACGGATGTACAGCTATTATTCTTGCAACAGAAACAGGACAGATACAAAGTACATGGCAGACAGCAGACGGACTCAAAACGGTTGATGTATCGCCTTTGCTCATGGCTGAATACGGCTCGGGCTGGAGAGCTAAGCCACGCTTCAATGATACAAGAGGCGGTCAAGGAACTTTTCCAGGGCAGACACACGCATTTGACAGTGAGGGTTGGTATTGGAGAGACGAAAGTGGAGAATTACACCATTCATACGGCATTACACCTACAATGCCGATGTATAACGCATTTTTAAAAATGGAAAATGACATTATGAAAACGGCACGGAAAAATTTTAGTTGAGGTGATAAAGTGGCGAGTCAAAATCAATGGGTCTACGACCTTGAAAACCTCACATATGCAATTGTAAAAACCCGATGTGAGAAAAAATTGAAAACTAAATATCCCAAGCTAAAATTCACACAAGAGGAACAGTCGGACAGCGCAACGGCTAGCTTCCCAACGGTGCTAGTTCAAGCACTCGAACCTATTGAACAGAATGAGGATTTAGAGTGTGAAAGAATAAATACAGTGTTATTTACGGCACAAGTAATTGTTACAACGAATAAAAGCCGTTCAGAAGCCTTGAATGTGGCACAGACAGTGGCTAATGAATACAAAGCTATGTCATTCAAGCTGACAACAATCCCATTCGCTAGGAAAAACGGCAAATTATGGACTGCAACATTACGTGCTAGGCGGTCATTCGATTGGAATGATAGATTATAAGAGCCTTTTGGCTCTTATTTTTTTATGAAAAATAAGGAGGATTAGAAATGGCAACAGGATTAAAAAGTAGAATTGCTTACAAGACACCAACCGCATCCACCACAAGTGGCGATTACTGGGCTGGAACTTACAAGCTCTTAATCAGAGCTAAAACAATTCCCTCACCATTCGGTTCACAGAACATGGTAGATACTTCAACTCTTGAGGATTTAGTAGAGACACAGGAAATGGGCAGACGTTCAGCCGGTTCTATGGAAGTTGAGGGAGCTTTTGAGAAAAAGTACAAGGATGAGATGGTAACTAACGAGGGCAAGAAGCTTGACTTCATCATTCTCTATGGCACAGACGGAAAAGGTTCAGAAGGTATCTGTGCTTTTATCGGTCAGGAGTCATTCGCCCCAGGTGAGGCTTCCGATGACCACTTAACAGGAACTGCGACTGTATCAGTTCAGACAGTACCTAAGTGGATTGAGGATAACTACGATGTTGCGGTCACAGAGGATGACCAAGGCTATCCAACAGCAATCACACTCACAAAAAAATCATGAGCCAATCGAAAAAAGCCGTAGCGGTTGGCTATGATGATAGCACGGCTGACAGCGAACTTGAAGAAACAATGTAGTAAGGTAATGGAGGCAGTTTTATACTGCCTCTTGCCCTATATAAATTAGGGAGAAAGGGAAAGATAAAATGAAAATTAAATTAAGTGGAAAAGAGTATATAGTTAAATTTGGATATGCACCGGTATATAAGAATAAAATTATCCCAAGGCTCGTAGGAATGGAGCAAAAGGGCGAGGGACTTGAAGTCATTGACAACATGCTTGGATTTTTACCGGAGTTTTTGCTCGTGGGCTTGCAAAAGTTTCACGCTGACGAATTTGGCTTTGATTTTGACGATAAAGAAGCAAAAGAGAAGCAATTAGCGAAGATGTATGATTTGCTTGACGATTATCTCGACCCAGAGAATGAAGAGGGTGGAGATATAATGTCGCTCTACAACGATTTGTCGGCTGAAATGGAGAAAAACAGTTTTTTATCAAAGATGCTGGCGAAAGAGGTACAGACAGCCAAGAAGAAACCAATCAAGAAGTAAAAGAGCTTACATGGGAAGTATATTGTAACGAAATCCGCCCATATTGGCTCTTGGTAACTAAAGGCTATGGATTTAGCGTTGAGGACATAGATATGTCTTGTCCGGCTGATTTAGAGCCTTATTCAAAGGCTTATATGCTTGAACAAAAAGAAGCCGACAACAATATGTGGGCTTGGTGGGGCACATACGGATTGAGCGCAACTCTTACAGCAATTGACAGAGCTTTAAATAACAACAAAGCAAGAGCGAAATACATTGAAAAATCATTAAGCGAGCAATACTCAAAAGATAACGAGCCTAAATACAAGGAGTCTAATGAGGAAATTGCCGTTTATGAGATGAAGCAACGAATTAACGCATTAAGACAATCAGGATTACCTGAAAGTCCTGATTAATGAGGTGAAAATATGGCATATAAAGGAATTGACGTATCGTCATATCAAGGAAATATTGATTGGAGTAAGGTTAAGTGGGCCGGAGTGCAATTTGCAATCCTTAAAATAATCCGCAAAGACCTTAATCCGGATAAAACCTTTGAGCAAAATTGGAAAGGCTGTACTGATGTAGGAATGCCAATACAAGGCGTTTACAACTACTCATACGCTACAACAGTAGACAAGGCAAAGACAGACGCAAATAAGGTCATTCAGACACTTAACGGAAGAAAAACTTTCGTTTGGTTAGATGTTGAAGATAAATGTCAACAAGGGCTTGGACAGACGCTTATTGACATTATCAACGCATATCAGAGTGTTATCAAGAGTGCCGGACTTAACTTTGGTGTATACACAGGGCTTAGCTTTTATAATCAGTACATTGCGCCATACGCAAATCAGATTAATTGTCCGTTTTGGATAGCACGTTATCCGTCAACTAAAGGAATGTCTATTGGTGATGAGCCTAATAGCGCAAAGAAGCCTGTTATTCAACATCCTCTGTATGGCTGGCAGTATTCAAGCGCATTTACCTGTAGCGGCCTGAATAACAGCACAGATGCTAACTTACTATACATTGAGCTTAATAAGGGTGATGGAATAGAGAATAGTTCGGCACCAATAGCAACTCCGGCAAAGAATAATGCTTGGAAAGGCAATGAGGAATATTACCTCAATAATAATGATGTAAGGAAATGGCAACATGCCATGAACATCGGATTTGACACAGACGAGCTTAAGGAAGATGGCAGATTCGGAGTTAATTCACAGAGATTTGCTAAAAATCATAATCTGTGGAGTGGTCAGAAACATAACTGCCCGACAGCCATTAAGTGGCTGAGAAAAACTCTACACGACAAGTATCATTTTTACAAACTTGATACCGATTACGGCAAGTGGACGGACTATCTCACTAAATGTGTCAAAGTATTTCAAAAGAATAGAGGTCTTAAGCAAGATGGTTATGTTGGATTGATTACAACATACTATCTGCTCAAAGGATAAATACATGAGAGCTACTTTAGGGTAGCTCTCTTTTTTATTACATACAGGGAGGTGAGAAAATGGCAGAGAGCATTGAGCTTCAAATCAAGTCGGACGCGCAGCAAGCGACTAAAGCCATAGGCAATTTACAAAGTAAGTTGCAAGGACTTGGAAGTACTCTCAATTCCCTCAACGGTGCAAGCATAAGCAATTTTGCGAGTGGAATGTCACAACTTGCAACATCACTTAGAAGCGTGAGCAGTATTGACACACGTACCTTTAGCAAGATTGCGACTAACATGGAAAAGCTTGGCAACCTTGATACTGCAAGACTTGTCAGCTCGGCAAGTGCTTTAAAGAGCATGGCAACAGAATTGTCGGGCTTTGCGAGCATATCAAAGCAATCAGCAGAGATTACACAGCTAACGGCTTCAATCTCAAAGCTTGGCTCTAAATCAGCCGGGTATGCTGCGGACAACATCAGAAACCTTGGCAGTGCCTTGAAAGAGGTAATGACAACATTATCTAGCGCACCGAGAGTCAGCAACAACATTATTCAAATGACTAATGCACTTGCTAATCTGTCACAGCAAGGCTCAAAAGTCGGCTCGGCTAGTAGGTCACTTGTAACAGGCTTTTCAAACACAACTAAGTCAATTAAGCGTACAAGGAGCGGATTTAGTGGCTTGGCTTCAACTATCGGTAAGTTTTACGCAACTTATTGGTTGGTTATGCGAGCTGTAGGAAAAATAGGCAGTGCAGTTGATTTAGCAAGCCAACTAACCGAGGTTCAAAACGTAGTAGATACCACGTTTGGTGACATGGCAAGCAAAGTTGATGATTTTACAAAAACATCAATTCAAGACTTCGGAATGTCAGAGCTGACAGTTAAGCAAATATCAAGCCGTTTCCAAGCGTTAGGTACCTCTATAGGTATTTCATCAGAACAAGTGGCAAATGGTACGGCAGTGGCGAATAAAGCTCTTATGAGCCAAAATAACACGCTATACAAGACTACAGACAGTATGGCTGATATGTCACTTAATCTTACAAGGTTAGCTGGTGACATGGCTTCATTCTACGATGTAGACCAAGCTGATGTTGCAAAGAGCTTACAATCCATTTTTTCGGGAACAATAGCACCTTTGAGGAGATACGGACTTGATTTAACGCAAGCCACACTTTCAGAGTGGGCTATGAAAAACGGACTTGACGCAAATATCAAGTCAATGACACAAGCCGAAAAGGTACTCTTAAGGTACAACTATGTCATGGCAAATACACAAGCTGCGCAAGGTGATTTCGCTAAGACCGCGAACACCTGGGCTAACAGTGTAAGAGTCCTTAAGCAAGAGTTTCAAGCATGGGGCAGTATCATAGGTAGCGTAATAATCAATGCTCTAAAGCCGTTTGTCCAAGCCTTAAATAAGGTAATGCTCAAAGTTATCAGTTTCACAAGAACTGTAGCTGACGCACTCGGAGCAATCTTCGGATGGACTATCGAGATAAGCGGTCGCGGTGCCACGGCTGACGGCATGGAGGACATAGCTGACGGAGTAGGTGACATTGGTGATAACGCTGATAGTTCCAATAAGAAAGCTCAAAAACTGAAAAAGACACTACTTAGTATAGATGAGATACACGCACTTGACGATAACAGCGATAGTGGCAGTGGCGGAGGCTCAGGCAGTGGCGGTTCAGGCGGTGGTGGAGCTGGCAGCGGTGTTAATAGCTCACTGAAAAAGACCGATGGATTGCTTGAAAAATACAAATCATCAATCAAGGATTTATACTCACTTGGAAAGTACATCGGTGACGCTCTTGCGAGTGCTATGGAGAGCATTGATTGGAAGAAGATTTATCAGAAAGCTGACAATTTCGGAAAAGGACTTGCAGACTTCCTTAATGGTTTAATCAGCCCAAGGCTCTTTTATGATTTGGGTGCAACAATAGCTGGTTCGCTGAACACAGCTTTACATTTCCTCAATTCATTCGGCACAACATTCGACTGGACTAATTTTGGCTTGTCGATTGCTAACGGCATTAATGGATTTTTTGAGAATTTTGATTTTGCGTTACTAGCAAAAACTATTAATGCATGGGTGCAAGGAATATACACCATGCTAACCACGGCAATTAAAAATGTGTCGTGGAAAGACATACTTAAAGGAATTACGGACTTTTTAAGCAATTTGGACATTAAAACTGTTGAGATAATAGTTGGCACATTGCTGATAAAAAAGATAATTTCGTTAAAATTGGGTTCAGTGGCACTCGCTTTTATTGGAAAATCATTATCAAAAGCAATAGCACAGGCAATAGCTTCAAAAATTGGATTTGAGCTTGTAGAGGGAGCCGGCATTGGAACGGCAATAATACAAGCATTTAAAACGATTTTCACCTCATTGTCAACAAATCTCGGACTACTTATAGAAGGGCTATTCAGCGGTTTAAGTTTGGGTGATGCAATAACGGCCGCATTCGGAACAGGGGCAGTAGACCTATTAGCAACAATTGGTTCTGCTTTTTCGGCAATAGCCGGAACAATTTTATCTATTGTAAATTTTGTCAAAATGTTAAAAGACGGATTTAGTTGGATAAATGAAATTCTAATGGTGATAGGTGTTGCATTAGCCACAATCGGAGCAATATTAGCTGGCGTGGCAGCATTGCCAGCAGTAATTGTTGGAGCAATAGTGGCGGCAGTATCAACAATCGTTGTTTTAGTAAAAGATAATTGGAACACAATTTGTGAACTATTTTCAACGGTTGGCGATTGGTTCAATGGAAATGTCATTGAGCCTGTAGTTTCGTTTTTTAAAGATATGTGGAAAACCATAAGTGGCTTTTTCGGTTCTCTATGGAAAGACATAGTAACTGTGTGGCAAGGAGCTTCGAAATGGTTTAGTTCCACAGTAATTGAGCCGATAGTTGGCTTTTTTAAAGGCTTTGCTACACGAGCACAACAGATTTTTCAAGGTATTTGGATAATAATCCAAGCAATTTGGATAGTAGCTTCAAGCTGGTTTAATAATAATGTAATTACTCCAATTTCAAATCTGTTTAACTTTTTAAAAACACTTATACAGACAACGATACAGACAGCAAAAGATTTTGTCTTTTCAACGTGGCAAGGGGTAGCGAGTTGGTTTAGCGGTACAGTAATACAACCGATTTCAAACTTTTTTAATATGTTGAAAGCTGGTATAACATCGGCACTTAGCGTAGCAAAGAACTTTGTTATATCCACTTGGCAAAGCGTGGCGGGTTGGTTTAATGGCAATGTTATTTCGCCTATCACAAACTGCTTTAATATTATGAAAAACGGAATTACAAACGCGTTTAATTATGTGTGGAGTTCAATAAGAGGCGGTGTCACAGGGGCTATGAACTACGTTATTTCAAAAATAGAGAATGGGGTTAATTTTGTTGTCAGTGGAATTAACTCTTTATTAAGAGGATTTAACAAAGTTGTTTCTATGGCTGCTAAGGTGGCCGGTGCAAATTGGAACGGAGTATCGTTAGTTCCAAAAGTACATATTCCAAGGCTTGCTAGTGGTGGAATTTTCCCAAGGGGAGAGGACGGCATGGCTTTTATCAATCACAATGAGTTAGTCGGTAAATTCTCAAACGGCAAAAACGTGGTCGCAAATAACCAACAAATCACAGAGGGAATTAAACAGGCTGTCATGGAGGGTATGGCACAAGTAATGATGAACTCTAACACTGGCGGAAGCTCTGCACCTATTATCGAAAATGTGTTTAAGTGCGACAGCGAAACACTCTATCGCATGACACAGGTAGGCAAAGCAAAGCACGGACAACGATATATTGTAGCAAATGAATTTGGCTAAGACACTCACCCTTGCGTGGGTGTCTTTTTATGTGAGGTGATGTACATATGGCAATGATGTTAGTAGACGGAGTAGAATTACCTACTCCATCAAGCTTTGAATGGGGCTTGATTGATGTGTCTGCAAGTGATAGTGGACGAACACAAGACGGCAAAATGCACAAGAATAGAATAGCGCAGAAACGGCAACTTAAATTGTCGTGGAATGGTACAGACAAGGCTAGGACAGCAAAGATACTTCAAATGGTGAACCCCGAATATATCAGAGTGACATATCCTGACGCTATGAGCGGAACTGATGAAACACGTACATTCTATGTGGGTGACAGAACCGCACCTATCAAGATATGGACTGTTGGCAATAAGAGGTATGAGGTATTAAGCTTTCCTCTCATAGAAGAATAAGGCGGTGATTAAATGCTAAACGTATCAGCTAAATGGCAAAGGGCAGTAATGCTCGATAATGACATAAACGTAAATTGTTTTGCTGACATAGTTACGGCAAGTGGCGAGAAAATCCCTATTAGTGATAGTGAGCTGTGGGCGAATGGCTTCGAAGTTAATGACTCAACATCAAGCAATGGTACTTTCACAATCGGGGCTTTGATTGCCGGAAAACTGAAAATTAAGCTGAATAATATTTATGAAGATTATAATAAGTATGATTTTGATAAGGCAAGCGTAACGGCATATGTCTCAAAAAGCTTTTCTGACGGCGCGACCGAAAAACTAAAAATCGGTGAGTATAGAGTCAGCGAGACAAGCTATGACGGCTCACTCATAACGCTTACTTGCCTTGACAATATTAATAATTTCAATCGCGAGTATGACAGCAATTTAAGCTACCCTACGACAGCGTATGAGGTGGTCAGAGACGTTTGCATTAAGTGTGATGTACCTTTTACTATGGCGAGATTTGACAACTCTGATTACGTGATTAACGAGATACCAAGCGATAATCAAAAACTCACATATGGACAGGTAATAGCTTACATCTTACAGTTGAGCGGATTGTGGGGCAAGTGCGGTCACGATGGCGAATTGCTTATCGGTTGGTATGATATGAGCCAGTTTGGGAGCCAAAATTACAATGGTGGAACTTTTAGCACAAAAACTACACCATACTCTGACGGAGATACACTGAATGGTGGAAATTTCACCGACTATTCAAGTGGAGATAGCGTTGATGGTGGAACATTTACAGAAACGAGAAATTACCACAATATTTACACGCAAAAAGACTTGAACGTTGCGACTGATGATGTTGTTATCACCGGGGTAAAGGTAACTGTAACCTCAAAAGAGGACAAGACAAAAGATGTTAATGCTCTTGCCGGAAAAGAGGGATATGTAGTCTCAATCTCTGATAATCCGTTTATTTCGGCAGGCAAGGCACAGACAGTTGCAAATTATATCTTCAAAAAAATAGGTGGCATGAGGTTCAGACCTCTTGACGCTACGCTCTTGTCAAACCCACTGATTGAGAGCGGAGATGTGGCGCTTGTGACAGACCGCAAGCAGAATACCTATAGCTGTTTTATTTCCAACCGAACATTTACAGTTGGAAGTGGCACTAAAATTTCGTGTGACGCTGAAAATGCTTCAAGGAATAGTGCTGATAAATTTAGTAATGAGACAAAGGCTATCGTACAGGCTAGGGAAGTTGCACAGGCAAAACTAAGTGTATATGATAAGCAAATGCAATTGCTGACACAGCTAATGTCTCAATCGCTCGGACTTTTTAAGACTGAACAGGTGCAAGAGGATGGCTCAATTATTTACATTATGCATAATAAAGCCGACCTTAATTCGAGCAACATACAGTGGAAAATGACGGCTAATGGCATGGCTGTATCAAGTGACTATGGTAAAACGTGGAATGCCGGAGTTGATAAAGACGGAAACGCTATTTTCAATATTATGTCGGCTATCGGCATTAATTTTGACTGGGCGCATGGTGGTACACTCACTTTAGGCGGTGAGGATAACACAAACGGCAAGCAATATGTCAAAGACGCAAACGGAAAAATCCTGATTACGCTTGACAACAAGGGGATTACGCTTGCTGACGGAGTTAATATATCATGGAATAATATCTCTAATAAGCCGAGTATACCAACAGACACCAACGATTTAACGAATGGTGCCGGATATATTGATTCGGACAAAGCAACACAAATTACAAAAGACACCGTGACTACGAGCTATGTAAATGCACTTAGCGTTAAGGCTGGTTCAGTTGACGCAGAGGACATCACAGGAACAACAATTGCTGGCAAGAATATTGTTGGCGGAACAATTGATATTGGCAGCGGAGTTTTTGCGGTTGACAGTAGTGGAAAAGTAACCGCTTCAAATTTTAATATGTCCGGTGGAAGTATTGCACTGAACGGAAATTTAAGTAATTCAACGATTGATTTAACGGCTACTGACAATTCAGGAAACAATTATGAGCTTTGGATGAATGGCGCAGTCTTGCGAATTGTCAAAAATGATGAGAATTTGATTACACTTTACGGAGCCACAGGCTCTATAGGTGCACAGACAATGTATGCTCAAGAGATAGGCTCTGATAAATTTAGAGAAACCGATAGAGGATATGCGATGTGTGGCGATGCAACAGGGCATACATATCATTGCGGCTGGAATGGTAGCGCCTTGAGCTTCCAAGTTGATACTGTTTGGGTATGGAGTTCCTCAGATAAACACTTAAAAAAGAATATTAAAGCAATTAATCAAGATTATATTGATGCAGTAGGCTCGGTCGATTTATTTCAATACAATCTTAATAGACAAGGATATTCAGACAAGCCGTTATATTTTGGAGCAATGGCACAGGATATAATCAAGAATCTTAAGGATAAAGGACATGCCAATGAAAACCTTAATATGATTTTCCGAAACAAAGCAACATCGGATGATGATACACTATACTACGGCATGAACTATGAGCAATTCCTAATCTTAAGGCTCGCCGGAGACGAGCAGAAGATTGATAAAATGCAAAAACACATAGATGAATTGGAAGATAAGTTTTTAAGATTGTGTCAGAAATTAGGCATTGATGAAAGTGAGGTGTAGCTTATGGCAATTCAAATGAGACGAGGGGCATACGCGGAGTTTGACCCTTTAAAAATGAAAGCTGGAGAATGGGCGGTATCGACCGATTCCGACACGAAAAAACAGCAGATATGGATGTGTTTCGCACCCGGAATAGTTAAGCGGATGGGAACTGTTGAGGATTTTAACACTGAAATTCAAAGACTTATTCAGAGCTATCTTGACGGCATGGCAGAATCGGTAGAAAAGGCTCAAGAATCAGCAGAACTTGCCACAAGCAAAGCTCGAGAATCAGCTGCCTCTGCAAGCGATGCTAAGGCAAGCGAAACAAAAGCTAAGACCAGTGAAACCAATGCGTCAAACTCGGCTGCAAAAGCAAAGATTAGTGAAACCAATGCCAAGGCCAGTGAGACAAAGGCTAAGACAAGTGAGGCCAACGCATCAACTTCTGCAAGTAACGCCAAGGCAAGCGAAACAAATTCTAAGACCAGTGAAACTAATGCTAAGAAATCAGAGACTAATGCATCTACAAGCGCAGCTAACGCAAAGACCGGTGAAACTAATGCCAAGGCTTCTGCTACCAGTGCGTCAACTTTTGCAAGTCAGGCTAAGGCAAGCGAAGCAAAAGCCAAGGCTTCTGAAACCAATGCTAAGACAAGTGAGACTAACTCTGCAAAGAGCGAGTCGGAAGCGCAAAAATACGCAGAGCAAGTTAAAGAAATATCTGAGAGCTTAAGTGGGGCATTAAGACCTCTTGGAACAATCAGCTTTGCCGACTTGCCGAGCACAGCAGACACTAGTTCCGGAGATATGTATAATATAACAGACCAATTTACCACAACCATTGATTTTAAAGAGGGGGCTGGCAATATAATTCCTGCTGGAAGTAACGTGTATTTAACTACTGATAGATATTGGGATGTACTTGCCGGTACACCAGTAACAGGAGTAAAAGGTGCAAAAGAAGTATATTATCGCAGAGGAAATGTAAACATAACCCCTGCCAATATCGGAGCGGTTGCAGAAGGCGGAAATATAAGCGATACAACAGTTACTTTTAACGATACAACAACTAGAGCAAACCTCGTTTCTGGCGAAAAAGTGTCGGTCGGCTTCGGAAAAATTAAGAAGTGGTTCGCTGATTTGAAAAGCTTTGCTTTTAAGGATTTGGTGAATAACCTCACGACTGCTGCCACTGGTAGCGCATTGGACGCAAGCCAAGGCAAGATTTTAAATGACAAATACGATGAATTAAACCAGAGTTTAAGTTTTAAGGTAAATACCACTGATAGCCGACTGTCGGATGCCAGAACTCCGAAACCTCACACCCATGATGATAGATACTATACTGAGAGCGAGATTAATACTAAGCTTAATGCATTAGTAAAAAATCATATTGTTGTCTTGCATAAGGCTGAATTAATAACAGTTACTGGAAATTCCGATAGAGAATACTCTTTTCCATTTTCTTTGCCAAGCGATGCAGAGATTATTATGCAGCTTCCTATAATTTATGCTGGCGGCAAGGGCATATCAATTGGAAGAAATGTCAATAAAGATTTTACTGTACTTCTTTGGAATAATAATAGCAGTACACAAGATGTCGGGGTTATTTATTATGGAGTGTACATCATATAAATAAATGTATTGGAACATAAAGCGTTGAGAGCCGCCTTCAAATGCGCCACATAGTGCCTATTGTTATGGGTATAATTAGCGTCAGACTTGGAATTCAAGCTCTTCTTTGTATTATCTAAACTTTGGTTTAGCAGACTATACCGCAAATAGGATTTTACGCGTAAAAAGAGAGGGCTTATGCCCTCTCTGATTATTGTCCTATAAATACTCCAACATCATCTGCGAATGGATTGAAATTGTAATCCATTTCAATACTTTGCGCGTTTGTTGGAACTTCAAACGATATATCGACATTTCCAGTTCTGCCCGGCGAAAGCTCTAAAATCGAAGAGCTGTCAGTCAAATAAAGCTTGTTTTCGACTTGCACGTTATCAGCATATCCAGTTGCATTAGTATAAGAAAAACTAAATGTTTCATCACTATTATTTACCACTTGAAAGCTAAAAGTAACATATTTATATCCGCTTTTAGGCTTTTCGTAATCATAATTCGTATTTTCATAAAAATCAGTTAAAGCTACATTTATGTTGTCTTGATAAGTTATTCCCTCTCCGACACGAGCTTCAATCCTTTGATAATCTTGCGAGGAATTACCCTCTGTCTCGGCTTCTATTTCACTCTCAATTTGATTATTGGACTTCTTGTCACTTTTAGCGGTATCAGTACTTGAATGGTCTACAAAAATCAATCCTAAAGCAGAAAGAACACATATCACAATAGCAACAATCGAACCTACATGGCGCCTTGGAATTTGTTCTGAACTCTTAAGAGCTAAATCAATGATAGCAAGTATCAGTGCTGTTATGATACATATTACATCGAGAAAAAGCGGTGCGCATAGTACAAGCGGTAGGCAAAAGCAAATAGCTATTGTGCTTAATACAGAATCTTTCTTTTTAAACGGCTTATCTTGTATGTATAAATTTACATAATAGCTTGAAGTTTTGCGGTCAACGAGATAGTTACTCTCGATGTGTCTACAAACCATTTCCATATTGCCTTGATAATACTTATCTAAATCGCCAATATTAACATAATGATTGTTAATGCAGTATTCTCTATATCTTTTCATATAAAAAATCCCCTTTCTAGTTCTTTTTTGCTATTTTACTCTTTACAATCCGTATTGTCAATATTCGACAAAATAAAACACTTTAAAGTGCTACAGTAATGATGTTCTCAAATGCGAGAACTCTTCAAGTTTCGGTAGGGTGGTAGGCGGATTGACAGTCTATCACCCTGTTTTGTATTGACGTTTAAGAACAAATGTTCTATAATTGATGTATCGGAGGTGGCATTGTATGGAATATAAGGAAGAAATAATTAAAATGATTGAGGGCTTGGAAGATAAAGACCTGTTGTTGTACTTGTACATATTTATTAAAGGAAAAATAGAGGCAGAGTAAAAACTCTGCCTTGTGGTTATATTTTCTTTTCCCAAACGTTACCACACTTTGAACACACAAACTTTGTTTTGCCGTTCTTGCCTTTAATTCCGGTAGCTGTACCGACAACGGCACCGACAGGCCCGAAGAGACCGCCTACTGTGTTACCAACAAGTGCTTTACCGAATGAGAATTTTTTCTTGGTGTCAACAGGTATGCCAACACCATCACAACCCCATTTAGGACATTTAACAGTTTTACTCATGATTAAAATACCACCTTTCTTATTAATTTAATTTATTTTGAGTATTTTCATACATCATATCTATTAAATTCATAATATTTTCTTGCTCTTTATCCGACAATTTAGATAATTTCAACGCATAGTCTTTAATTCTACTATCCATATTCGACAGAGCCAAGTCTTTTGTTGCCTCTTCAACAACTGAATGGTGCTCTTTTCCGGTAACTAAAAAATCAAGTGAGCAATCAAGACATTCTGCAATTTTTACCAGCTTAAACAATTTTGGACAGCTTTTTCCTTTTTTCCAATCTGAAAAAGTACTTTTAGGGAAACCGCCATATTTAGCCACTTCTGAATCATTTAACCCTTTTGAGTCTCTTAATTTACAATATCTTTCGTACATAGAAAATCTCCTTTAAAAAAAGTTATGATTTCTCAACATTTGGGGTTGACAAATAAGACTTCCTAATGTAGAATGAAAAAAGAAGTTAGGAAATCTCAACTCAATAAAAAATAAAATTGAGAAAATAATATTATGTTTCTGGACAATTCATAGTATACACGATTTTCTAATTTTTATCAAGGCTTAGTTAGGATTTTTGAACTAAAAAACAAAAGCTGTTAGCGTACTACCACCAACAGCCGTTGCCTTATTTTTTATACCACATACATTTTGCAGTCTTTCAACGCATTGTGTAGTACCAACGCTTCTTTAAATGTTCCGTCACTTATGCAGTTTAAGTTCAGCATTTTAGTTGCCATTAGCTGACGGATTGAGAGGAGTATCTAGCGTAGCACGGCATATTATCGGACATGCCAACCATGATTTTTTATCGAGCTTTACTGCCCAAAATGCGCTACACCGATTGCTACATTTTAAATGCGACCTCGCAAATATGGAACAGGCAAAATCAAAATTGCTTTCAAGGTTTTTACCTCCTAGCGTATTTTGCCTAATATGGCGCTTTTATTGTAACGGATTTCCTAACTATTGTCAAGAAAGGAGATGGGAAATTGAATAAGAAAAAACGACAGGCGAGTTTTAAAAAACTTGACACGCTCATAAAAGCTAGAAACGTTTCGTTTTACAAACTGTCGGAAGAGCTTGGAATGGCACGGAGTACTTTTTCGGATTGGAAGTCAGGAAAATCAATGCCAAAAACAGACAAGCTAATTAAGATTGCTAATTATTTTGGCGTAGAAGTTTCTTATTTTATCGAGTAGAAAGGAGAAAACATGAACGATTTACAAATTTTCAATAATGAAGAGTTTGGAGAAGTCCGAATGATAGAAATTGACGGAAAGCCATATTTTGTAGCAACAGATGTAGCAACCGCACTTGGATATACAAATCCACGCAAGGCAGTTAATGACCATTGCAAGGGAGTAACGAAACGTGACACCCCTACATCTAGTGGAGTGTAATCTATGTCATACATAAATGAGGGAGATTTATACCGACTTATTATGAAATCAAAATTGCCTAGTGCAGAGAAATTTGAGCGGTGGGTAATGGATGAGGTACTTCCGTCAATCAGAAAGACAGGCAGTTATGGTATGCCAAAGACAACAGGCGGTCAGATACAGCTTTTGGCACAGGGCTATACAGAATTAGAGCAGAAAGTAAACGACATCAAAGATGATGTGAGCGAGCTTAAGGAAAATGTACCACTCTATAGTTGCGATATTGACGAGATACAACAGCACGTTAAGCGCAGAGTTGTAAATATCCTTGGTGGCAAGCAGAGCGAAGCATACAGAGATAACAGTATCAGGCATAAGACATTCTCTGATATATGGACGCAGTTAAAGCGTGAGTATGGTTGCGTATCTACTTATAAGAGTATCAAGAGAAAGTATATAAACGATGTGCATGAGTTCATTGATTGCTATATTGTGCCTAAGTATCTTGATGAGCTTATTCATGATGCAAACGCTCAACAGAGTTTTGCATAGTGAGGTGATTGTATGAGAAAAAGAACTTTGAAAGAGAAGTTTTACACCGGCTGTGGCTATTCGATTTTCGGAGGATTAGCATTTGCATTTTTCCTTGGGCTGTCTGTGGCATACGGAATTAAGACAGCGAGTATCATCGTTGGAGCAATCGTAACAGTATTTTGGCTGATACTGATTGCAATATGTCTCATAGAGGAGGGCGAACCGCATGAGAAGAAAAAGGATATTGATATTATCGACTTTAATAATTGGAACTATGACCTTAAAGCCAATAGTAGCGAAAGCAGATAGCAAAGTCGAGCTGACAGCCGGCGTTACTTCCTATATTAATAGCGTAATGATAGGGAAGATTGAGCCGACAGTGGTTCAGAATGAGCCGGTTGTAGTTGAGCAGACCTATGGAGAGCCAACAATTCCAACTTGCCGTAAGAAATACAGTTGTAGCCGATTTAAGAAGCTAGGGCGAGTCAGATATGGCGATTACACTTATACGTGGTATTCGCAGAGAGTGTTACCTGGAGGCGGTCTGAATATACCGGGCAGACATCTAAATGAGCATGGGCTTGTAGTTGATGAAAACGAATACGTGGTAATTGCAAGTGATGATTTACCACATGGAGTTGTGGTTGATACTCCTGTTGGCATACAAGGGATTGTATATGACGAGGGGAGCGGAAATGGAAATCTTGACATCTACTGCGATTGGTAGCCAATTGAAACGTCAGAGTGCTAACGATTACCTACAAGAATTATATCGAGCTAAACGGCACAAAGACAAATCCTTTGACTTCCAAGCGTTACTAGATAAAGAAATGGAGAAGCTAAATGAGCAGTGTAAGACGAATTAGGCTAGGCGATACAAGATACAGATTGAAGCCATTAACAAGAGAGCAAAAGTTATTGCTCAATAAGGCTCATTATGTGGCGAGCGAGTGGCTTTTCGTATCGGAATCGGACTCATACTTAAGAGTAGTTAAAAAATCAAGCCTACACGGAAATTTGATTTTAAAAACCATAAACAAATAGAAAGAGAGGAAACGCAATGAAAATTACACACATTTTTGCACAGAATTTTTGTAAATTCTATGGCAAAAACACATTAGACACAGATTTTTCAATGAAAACTGTATTGTCCGGTCAGAATGAAGTCGGCAAATCGACAGTTAAGAGAATTATTCTTGATGTGCTGAATTGCCATGACGAGAACGACAGAGAGATTACAGGCATAAGACCACACGATGAAAACGGAGCCGAGATTGATGATGTTGATATTGTAAGAGCTGTTGCCTTTGAGATTGACGGAAAAGAAAAGACTCTGAAAAAAATCACAAGACAAGGAAGAAATAAGGATGGCGAAGTTTGTTCAGGACATACAGATTACTATGTCAATGATGTTACATACAAAATGGTTGAATACAACGAGTTTATTAATGATAATATCGCAGACCTCAAGATATTGCCATTTTGTCTTAACGCTATGACATTGTTGCTTAAATCGCCAACAAATCAAAGAATAGCGCTCTCAACTTTTTTTGGTACACACAAAAATCCCGAAATCTGCGATATGTTTCCACAGTTTGCTGAACTTAAGCCGATGTTTGACGATGGTGACGTTGACCAGCTCAAAAAAGTATGCCGTGGCAAGCTAAACGGCACAGGCGGTAGGAATGGCTCAAAAGGACTTGTCAAGGAAAGAGACGAAATCTCAACAAGGATTGATACAATTCATTCTACCAATGAGTATACAGACCTTGCAGAGCTTGAATTGCAGAAGAAAACATACGAGCCACAGCTTAAGGAAATTGAAGATAAGCTGTCCGACTACAATAAGATTTTAGAGGACAAGCAGAAAGCCACAGAGGACATTATGAACCTTAAATTTGAGCTTTCAGACATAGAGAGAAAAGCTAATGCTGACAATCAGAAAAAGCGCATGGAGCTACAGTTACAGATTGATGACTTCAATGCTTCAATCCGCGAAACAGAGTCAATGATAAGAGCTAAAAAGGTTAACATTAAAAACTTTGAAGGTACGGTTAGAATTTACACAGAGAACTTAGCAAAGGTACGTGCTGACTGGAAAAAAGCAAAGGCACTTTCCTTTGATGAAAGCAGTGTTAATTGTCCGATGTGCGGTCAGAGATTGCCGGAAGATACAATAGAGAGTTTGAGAACTGATTTTAGTGATAAAAAATTGAAGAAGCTTAAAGAACTTGAGGATAAGGGCAATTCATTATTAAGTGACAGCAAGGAATTCAAACAGGCTATTGAGGACAAGAAGAAAGAAATAGCTGACCTTGAAGCAGAACTTAAGGAGCTGACAGAAAAGCGTGATGCTGTTGCTAACAAGTTTGAACGTGATAACATCGCTAAAGAGCTTGGAATGGTACCTACTGATGTTGACATGACAGGTAACAATGAGTACCAGGCACTTAAAGCTAAAATCGAGGAAAAAGAGAAAGCTCTTGCCGATGAAAATGATACATCGGAGCTTATTGGAAAGCTCAAAAACGAGCGAAACGAACTGTTAAGGCAAGTGTCGTCAGTTAACACCAAGATTGAGCTTGGTGTGGCGAATAACAAGCGTATAGACGATAGCATAGCCGACCTTGAGGATAAGAGAAAAGACCTCAATCAAGAGATAGCTGATTGGGAGAGAAAACTTGACTTGCTGAAAGAGTTTACACGTAAGAAGAATGAACTTTTACAGGCTGACGTTAATAAGTATCTGAATTTTGCCACAGCAAAGCTGTTTAGACCGCTCTTAAATGGTGATACCGAGGAGTGCTGCGACTTCACTTACAATGGTGAAGCATATGCAAGAAATCTCAATCATGGCGCAAGGATGTTAACGGAAGTTGACATATGCCGAGCTTTTCAGAAAGTGGCAAACGTTAATTTTCCAATTATCATTGATGATACAGAGAGCGTTGACGATTGGAGAATACCACAGATTGATAACCAATTGATTATGTTAAAGCACACACAGGACAAAGAGCTTGTGATTGAGGCGGTGTGATATGACGAATGATAGATATGTTGTAGAACAAGAGTTTGAACACGCAGGATATAAATGTGTCGTTACATTCAATGCGATGGGGCATAGGTGCGGATATGTAGGCATTCCTAAAAACCACCCTTTATATGGTAAAGAGCATTCAGACTATCTTGAAATTAAGAAAGCAGATGTCGGAGACCGAAAAATAAGCGGTATCTTTCCTTTGCTTGGAGCTTGCCTTGATAAAGACGAAAGAATACGAATTGAAGCATATTTTCAATGTCACGGCGGTATTACCTTTGCGGATGGCGGAGAAAATTCAAACTATCCAATAGAAAGTGATTTATGGTGGTTTGGTTTTGACTGCGCACACTGTGACGATGCAAAAGAACTTGAACTCGCTTATGAGAGATTTCCTAATTACAGAGAGCGCCTTGCTATGCAGATTGAGTGCGAAGATAGATTTCACATTGATGGGTTGATAATCCGTACAGAAGAATATGTAGCAGAAGAGTGCAAGAAGTTAGCAGAACAGTTGAAAGAGTTTGAAGAAAGTGAGGAACAGAAATGATTAAAGCAAAAGACGGAGAAGTTACATTTAGAGGTACAAGAAGCAATATTATAGCAGAGGCGGTTACTGTTTTACATGCGCTCAAAGAGGAACTTTCAGAGGAAGAGTACAAAATGGTAATTAGACTTGCTGATAAAAGCAGGGAGCAGTTAAGCGACGAAGCCAAGAAAATGAGAGAAGAAACCGAGAGAATGAAAGAAGAACTCAAAAAGTTACTTGGATTATAGGAGGTATAGAAATGATTATTAAGAAGAGAAATTATTATATGGGTGGCAAGAAACATACTGTGGAGCTTAAGTATGACGGATATATGTATACAGTCATATCTGACGGAGTTTTATTCAAGCAGACAGCCAATGAACTGTTTGCGGTTCAGGTTTTCAATGAGATTTAGGAGGATTAATTATGGCAGAGAATACGGCAGTTGCAGAAAAGAAAGAAGCTGAAAGCAGAGAGCTTGTAGCAAAGGATTTTACAGAGGGAATGGTTGTTAAAATTAAGCAGAAAGAGAAATTTGGCTTGACATTCCCTAAAGATTACAACTATACAAACGAGCTTATGTCGGCAATGCTTATTTTACAGGACACACAGGATATGAATAAGAAGCCTGTATTACAGAGTTGCACAAGGGCAAGTATTGAAAATGCACTTATCGAAATGGTGACAGACGGATTATCAATAAGAAAGAAGCAGTGTTACCCAGTCGCTTATGCGGGCAAATTAAGCTGTCAGCCGTCTGTTTATGGTGCAACTTGTCTTGCTAGAAGATACGGGCTTAAAGACATTAATGCATCAGTTATTTATAAAGGGGATGTATTCAAGTACCACAAAGAGGATGCAAAGACAATTATTGATTGCCACGAACAGAGCTTTGAGAATATCGACAATGACAAGATTGTTGGTGCTTATGCAGTAGCAATTATGGGAAATGGTGAGAAGATTGCAGAAGTTATGACTATGGCACAGATAAAGACAGCTTGGAAACAGGGATACGGATATAAGGAGACCGGAAACGGAGTTCATCAGAAATTCGCAGACCAGATGGCTATGAAAACTGTTAAGAACAGGCTTCTCAAAGCTATCAACAATACTCATAGCGGTTTTGGCAAAGAAGATGATTATGAGGAAATCAGCCACGATGAAATGCTCGAACAGGATGTTGCCTATGATATTGAGCAGAACGCAAACACAGTAGATTTTGACGAGGACAACATAATTGATGTGGAACCTACCGACACGGCCGACAAGCAGTCAGAGGAGCTACCGCCGTTCATGCAGAGTGAGGAGGATTAAGTAATGCATCGACACGACTGGATTAAGTTTTGTAAGCATCATAAATGGGGCTATAAGTGCAAAATATGTGGGAGGTTTTGGAGACTATGAGAGTAATTTCACAGCATGGGAATGTTGATTTGCCTTATGAGCAGATAGTTGTGTGTCACGCAATGGAGAACGTTATAGCACTACATAATGGAGAAAAATATGTATTAGGCGAGTACTCTTCCAAGGAGAAATCGTATAAGGCTATGGAAATGCTTAGAGAAGCATATATCGGTATGCCTATCGTAATGCAGAATGTTGATATTTCAGAAGATGTGGCAAAGGAATTTGGAAGATTACAGAAATGTGGCATTATGGTGCAAACAGAAAATCAGCCGTCAAAAGTAGATTTTATCAACAATGCTGTTTTTCAGTTCCCACAGGATGATGAAATCGAGGTGTGAGTATGCTAATCAATTCAAATAAAGAAAGTGTAACCGAACATGTCAAATTCATAAGCTACACAGGCAAGTATCCCAATTTATGTTGTGGAGATTTGACACTCGAGATTGACGGAGAAAAAGTAATATTCGGGAGTATGTATTGTAGCAGAATGAGCGAGCATAAAGGCATATATCCTATATTTTGGGACTCCGGCGGACATATTAGAAATTATAAAGCCTATACAGGAGAATGGCAAATAGATGTGGACAACATACCGGAAAAATACCGCAAGTATGCAAGCGAAATAGACGAGGTATTCAATGCCAATGTGCCTTATGGTTGTTGCGGAGGTTGCGAATGAAACTTAAATGCTTAGGCTCATCGTCAGCTGGTAATTGCTATCTGCTAACTTCCAACAGTGGAGAAACACTTATCCTTGATTGTGGAATACCGATTAAGGAGATTAAAAAAGGCTTAGATTGGAACATAAGGGGGATAAAGGGTGTGATTATAAGTCACACCCACCTCTAGACCACAGCAAGTCATTAAACGATTTTAAGCCAATGGGAATACCAATACTTGCCCCATATTTAGGCGATAGCCGTAAATCAATGAATATGGGCGAATTTACAGTGAAACCCTTTGATTTAACAACAATAGACGGAAATTGGACACACACAGACGCAAATGGCGAGCCTTGCCCGATATATGGCTTTCTGATTACTCACAAGGAAATGGGGAGAATGCTTTACATAACAGATTGTGAGGTTGTCAAGTGGAAGTTTAGAGACATAAACCACATTCTTTTAGGCGTGAATTATGACAAGGATTTAATCGACAGAGACAACACAGGCAAAGCTAATCACGTTTTCAGAGGTCACTTATCCATTGACACAGCTTGCGATTTTGTTAAGGCAAATTATTCAGATAGCTTGCAGAATGTCATAATGTGCCATCTATCAAGTGAAAATTCTGATAGAGATAGTTTCATCGAGAAGATGAAAAAAGTCGCTTATGGGGCAAATGTGGATGTTGCGGAGCGGAACAAGGAATGGCTACTTGCCAATCCTAATGAGTGTCCTTTTTAGAAAGGAGATAATGACTATGAATTTCAAATGGAGCGAGGAGGAAGTCCTTTTATTAAAAGATAAATATTCTTGCTCAACAAATGATGAATTAATTGCCTTATTTCCTAATAAAACATTTTTGGCAATCTATAAAAAAGCTTATTCGCTTAACTTAAAGAGAGATGAAGAAATTAAGTTTTTGAACAGGTCAAAGGCTAAAAGTGGTAAAAATGCTAGTAATTGGAATGGCGGTGTTAGGAGAACAAGCAAAGGATATATACAAATATTAATGCCGGAACATAAAAGAGCAGATAAAGGCGGGTACGTTATGGAACATATCGTAGTTTATGAAAAAGCCACAGGAATAGAAGTGCCACGAAATTGTTGCATACATCATTTGAACGGGATAAAAAATGATAACAGAATTGAAAATTTATGTATGATGACAAATTCAGCACACACAATATATCATCATACAGGGCAAAAAAGAAGTGAAGAAACTAGAAAACGAATTTCAGAAAGCAAGAGGAAAAAATATGAATAAAGTGATAATTTCGGGGAGAGTTGTTAGGGATGCTGATGTTAGATATTCACAGACAGCAAACGGAAGTATGGCGGTAGCAAGGTATACATTAGCTGTTGACAGAACTTTTAAGAAAGAGGGCGAACAGGCAGCAGACTTTATTAGCTGTATCGCATTTGGCAAGAACGGAGAATTTGCAGAGAAGTATTTGCACCAAGGAACTAAGATTATCATTGAGGGCAGATGGCAGACCGGCAACTGCACTAACAAGGATGGACGAAAAATCTACACTAATGATTGCGTAGTTGAAAGACACGAATTTTGCGAAAGCCGTGCCAATCAACAGAACAATAGTAATGGAATTATAGGTAGAAACAGTCCAAGTACTGATTCAGATTCCTTTATGTCAATCCCTGATGGTATTGACGAGGAATTACCATTTAACTAAAGAGGTGGAAGTATGGGATTGATTGACGCGGATACACTAAAGAAAGATTTAGAATCGGTTACTTTAAGTAATGGAACTTTGCTCAGTACAAATACAGTATTGCTATTACTGGATAAATATCCGACCGCCTATGATGTAGATGCTGTTGTGGAACAGTTGAAAGAAACTAAGGCTTATATGCTATATGAGAATATGAACGCTGATGTTAAGTGGATTGATAAGGCAATCGAGATAGTAAAGGCAGGTGGTAACGCTTGAATTATCAGAACATAGCAAGAGCCAAGGCGATAGAACAGGAAAACAAAAAGCGACTATTGAAGCTGAATCCAAAGCTGAATGACAGGAGTGGGATTTACTTCCTACTCCGAGAAGATGAAAACGGTTTTAAGTATGCTTATATCGGACAGGCGGTACATACACTTAGCAGATTGGCAAGCCACCTTGTAGGATATCAACAGCACATAGACCTTAGTTTACGCAAACATAAGCTGTATGACAAAGAGAAAAATCCTTATGGTTGGCGAGTCGAATTTCTGAATTTTCCCGAAAGTCAACTTGACGAGAAAGAGAAATATTACATCAAGCTATATGCTGATAAAGGTTATCAGCTTAGGAATGTCAGTTTAGGCGGTCAAGGAGAAAATCGTGCTAGTGGTTCAATAGGCGAGAGAAAAGCGCCTAAGGGCTATCTGCAGGGCGTACAGCAAGGTAGAAAGAACCTCGCAAGGGAATTATCGCATATCATCGAAAAACACCTTGTTGTGACGCTCAGAGAGGATAAACAGGGCAATAAGGTGTCACAGAAGCAACTAGATAAATTTATGGAGCTTATTAATGCAGATTCATATAAGGACGTTGAGTAAATGAAAAGAAAGGCGGCAATTATGGATAAATCACAACACTTAGAAGAAATAAAATCAACTGCTGAGAATTGTTATAACATTGGATATAAGCGTTGATATGAAGCAGCGATAGAAGATTTGAAAACAAAAATCATTGCAAATATGCATGTTGATATATCTGCAAAGATGATGAATGAGTTATTAGACGAATTAAGCAGCGTTTAGGAGAGGTGACATGAAAAAGAAAATAATTATATTTATGTTAAAGCATGATATTTTAAGAAACATATTTTTGATTGTTATGTCAGTGCCGGTAAGTATTTTCTATGGTTTAAAAGGATTCTGCGAAGAATTTTGCGGTGTATGGGAAGACACATTTGATAGCATAAAGGATAATGCTGAAGGAGTAAAAAGAAATTATGAATGAAGAAATGATGTTTACAGCTTGTAATATTCCGAAGTTTTTAGAGGAACAGATGAATAAAATGAAAGACACTCTTACAGGTGGTATGAACGAAGATAATCTTAAAGGTTTTGAGTATGCAGTAGATACTATGTTAAGTATTCTTAGGCAGATAATTCGTGCAGCCGAGATGGATGATGAGATTCTTGTGCATAGCGATAAAATCGCTGATGAGAATGAATTAGAAGAGTTTGATTTACATGATTTGTTAGAACTTTATGGTTGCAGAGTTGTGGCAAACTTACAGAAGAAAAGTGTTTAATGTTGTAAACTGAAATTTAGAAAGGATGCCAGCCTGGTAAGAGAAAAGAACAGGCAAAGTAAATAATTTTATCCAAAACTTAAAAGAAAAAGGCACTACCGAGATAACACTTGATATAACAACAACAGGCAAAGGAATTGTCTATACATTAATTTGGTAGATATCCTGAAATCAAAAGAGAATTTGATGTAAAGATAAATTAGGATTTATGGAGGTAGATATATGATTACGCAGATAGGATTTTTAAGAAAAGGAGATGTGTTCAGATTTGAGGGTGATATTTACAAAGTAGGACATTTGTTGGAGAGTACAAATGGGTATGTTTCCTGTATTGATGTTAATACAGGAAAGAAAAAAAGATTGCATATTGATGTTGATGTAGAAATTGAACAGGCAAACTGAAATTTGTTGAAAGGAGTAAAACAGAGTGAAGTTTTTAAGCAAGAAGAAATGTGATGAAATTCTGAAAAGAATTACTGCAAATGAAATTATTCAGGTAGAGTACGGACTACACGATATGGAAGCGGAAACAAAGGCAACGGAAAATAGAGCAGAAATAGCTTTTATTATCGGTGGTTTCAAGGGTATGAATAAGGTGCAGAACACGTTGAGAAAAAGGTATAACAATATAAACCACGAGGGAAAAGATTAAAATACATCAACCGAAACTTGAGGAAAATAGGAGATTAATTAAATGGCAGAACGTAGAATGTTCACAAAAAAAGTCACTGATGATGATAATTTCATGGCTTTATCATCAAGTGCGCAAGCCTTATATTTGCATTTATCTATGTCTGCTGATGATGACGGATTTTGCAATCAGGTATCAGTTTCCATGTTCAAAGCTCACGCAAGTGTAGCTGATTTACAACAGCTATTGGAAAAAAGATACATTTATCAGTTTGATAATGGTGTGATTGTAATTAAGCATTGGCGCATGGCAAACGCTTTGAGAAAAGACCGGTATACACCAACGAATTTTAAGGAAGAATTGGCAAAATTAAAGATAAAATCCAATGGCGCATACACATTTTCTGACGATGGTTGCCGTGTGGTTGCCAATGGGTTGCCAGATGGTTGCCAAGTGGTTGCCACTTGTCTGCCACAGGATAGTATAGGTAAGGTAAGTATAGATAAGAATAGTATAGTTAAGGATAGTAAAGAAAAAGATATTGATAAATCAATATCTAAAAAGAAAACTGTCTACTACCCTGATGATGAAATGCTGGAGAGTGCTTTTCAGGAATATCTGACAATGCGAAAGAAGATTAAGAAGCCGATATGCACCGACATGGCATTGCACCGAGCTATGAACACTATCGAGAGACTTTCAAAGGGCGATAATGATTTGGCAGTTAAAATCCTTAATCAGTCAGTAGACCATTGTTGGCAAGGGCTGTTTGCACTAAAGGACAATGAGACACATTCAGCTAACAAAGGCACCATTGATTGGGATAATGTGTGAGGTAGAGAAATGACAAGAGACGAGACAGTTAAAATCATTCGCATAATGTGTGATTGCTACCCCAATTACAAGCCGAGCAATTTATCCGAGACTGTAGATGTGTGGAATATGATGTTGGAAGAATACAGTTACAGCCAAATATCTACAGCATTGAAAGTTTACGTGCATTCCGATACAAGCGGTTTTGCACCGAGCATCGGACAGTTAATTAACAAACTGCATGAGGTTCAATCCCCACAGGAACTTAACGAAATGGAAGCATGGATGCTTGTTAGCAAGGCACTACGAAATGGCTACTATGGTGCAGTTGAAGAATTTAACAAGCTACCACCACTCGTACAAAAGGCTGTCGGAAGTCCTGATAATCTTAGGAACTGGGCACTGACGGACATAAACAGCATTGAAAACGTAGTGCAGTCAAACTTTATGAGAACCTATAGGACAGTTGTTAGTCGAGATAAGGAATATCAAAGAATGCCAAAGGATATACAGGCATTGATTGAAAATGTCAATAGAAGCTCGTATTCGGCTCAAATCGGCTCTAAAAATCAACAGACGATAAAATTATCGCTTGAAGATAATAAAAGCCAAAATAAGCCGATTAAAGGCATTCCAATGCCAAAAGAAATTAAGGAACGTATCGAGCAGATGAAAAGATAGGAGGTAAAGAGGTTTGTGCGCACATTAAAACTGGTTTTACTCCTAGCAAAAAATGATAAAAGACAAGTATTCAAGGCAGAGATATGAAGAACGAAAAGCTAGTAACCTTTGCGTGCTTTGCGGAAAGCCGCTTGATAGAGAAGGTGTGGTTTGCACGGCATGTAACAGCAAACGCACAGCATATGGCCGAGAGCTTTATAAAAAATTACAGGCAGTTGGTGTTTGCCCCAGGTGTGGCAAGAACTTGCTATATGGTGACGAAAAAAGCTGTGTTGAGTGTAGGGCAAAATCAGCCGAAGCCATGTCAAAGATACGTGCTGCTGATGTTGAAAAATACAATGAGCGACAAAAAGTATGGCGAAAAGCACGATACGAAAAAGACAAGAAAAATGGCATATGCACACGCTGTCGCAAAAGGAAAGCAGACCTGGGACATACCACTTGCACATTTTGCCGGGAAACAATGAGAAGAGCACACGTTAAAATGCCCGAAAGAACCGGCAGATATGAACAAGGACTATGTTTTTTCTGCGATAATCCGGTAAAACCCGGATATAAAGTTTGTGAAATGCACTATCAGAAGAACGTTAAGAATGCAACTTGTGAAAAGGCAAACTTGGCACGGCAGAAAATAAAAGAGAGGAGTCCACAATGGACACCTTGAAAGATTTTTACGATTTTTACCGACCACTGCAAAGGAAATATGACTTGCAAATGATTTACAGAACCAATAGCAAGGAAGCAAAAATAACTATCCGGTGGCACGGTAAAGAGATTGTAAAAGTCACAGAAGAAACTACAGAAGCCTGCTTTAGCAGAACGAAACGAGAACTTGAAGAAAGAATGAAAAAATATGAGCAACAAACTGAAACCAAAGAAAAAGCACAAAGAGCCGGATTTTACATGGACAAAATCCGAAAGAGTTACGCTGAAAAGCAGTAATAACCGCAGAAAGCTCGTAAGTCGGTCTTTCACAGACTTTATGGACTTAGGATACTATGTACTGTATTTACATCATGGGTTTGGCAATAAGCGCATTGTAAGGCTTGAAAGAACCATAAATGAGTACCTTGAAAGGGCACAGACTGAAAATGAAATGAAAACTGAAACACTTGCCGAACTTTTGGAAGTGAGATACGGCATTGATGTGCAGAAAGAGATTAATTTAATCCCAATGCAGCAGTTGATTAGGATTTATCAAAGGAATAATCCACTCACAATAAACGATACGAGACAGCTCTTAAATGACACGGCATACAGCTACATGACTTTAGCATGTACAGCACTTAAGCTGATGTTTAAATTGTCGGTCAGAGAGATTGAAGAATTTATCACAGAATTTAGGGATTTAATCGACACACTGTATAAATTTAATCAATTCGGTCTGACATTACCAAAAGTGGCGCAATGCCTTGCTGATGAAGTTAATTACGTTGATGAAAGGTACATAAAGGTGATTGATTAATGACTTATGCATGGGATAACGACAGCACTCAAAATGCTCACATAAAGCAGATGAGAGACGATAGGCAAAAAGCCTACATGGAAAAACACAGAGACAATAAAGCATATGAGAGATTTAAACATATGCCAGATTATGGGAAAGGGGCAAAGCAATGACAAATAGAGAGAAATTTGCAGAACAGATTTTAGATATTGCTTGTAGCAATGACACAATAGCAGTTGACAAAGCAACATTAGAGCCGATAGCGTGTGGCAAATCAGAGTGTAAAGATTGTTTATTCAATGTTTCTGATGTTATGTCTTGCGGAGGCAAAAGGATAAAATGGGCGAATAGTGAATATGTTGAACCGCCTGTTGACTGGTCAAAAGTTGCAGTTGATACACCAATACTAATAAGAGATAGCAGTTTTTCCAAGTGGGGTAAAAGATATTTTGCGAAATATGAGAATGGAAGAGTTTATGCTTGGAGCAATGGAGCAACATCGTGGACTGGCGATAGGTGTACACCATGGAAGCTGGCTAAGCTTCCGGACAAGGAGCAGTAATGAATATTGATGAATTTATAGAACGTGCGCAAGAATCAGCTAGAGAGCATCGTTATCATGCAGATTTCTTTGATATAGATAATCCTATGCGTGTCGCTTGCATTAAAAGCGCAGAAGATTGCGAGCAGTTAGCCGAATGGCTTGAAAAATCCAAAGAGTATCAGCACTTAGAAGAACAGGACAGAATTATCAAATTTTATCATTGCGAAAGTCTCAATGAGTATTATATCGGAAAACGTTGCGGCAATTTCTATTATGCAGAAGCAGAGGTTCAACCAAATGGAGATATTTGTTTATATTATAAATGGTCAAGATATTTGCCTTGGGGCGAACACGTAGTAGATGAATTGTCATTATGGAAAGAGTATACATATCCGAGCGAACCAAAGGAAATATCTTTTGAGGAATGGTTAAAGGGATGGCTATCCGGAGCCGAAGCAAAACTGAAAAAATTGAGAGGTGGAGAATGAGTACAGGAATGAATTTGGAAGAAGCGAAAATCGTAGCAGATAATATTGGCACATCACTATATTATGACGTCTACAGTAAAGCACTCGATGATTTGTTAAATTCTCTTCCGGATTGTGATTATGTCGGAATAGAGCGTCTTGTTTGCTTGGTGGAACAGTTAAAGAGAGGTAGAGAAAATGAAGAAAGAAGTTGACGGAGTAGTGGTCGAGACGAAAAGTATTCTGACTGCGCTAAAAATCATTAAGATAGTGTGCGAGGATAACGACTGCCTAACTTGTCCTTTTGGGAAAATTGAAAATGAAAAGGGTTTGTGTCTAGTCAAAGATACAATACCTAGTGTATGGAATATAAATAAACCTAATGATGTATGGAGGGCATTGGAATGAACAAAGTAAAAGAAGAAAGAGTGACTGACTTGTCTATTGTCATGGAAATGATAGATAGTAAACCTTATTACAGTGTGCAGTACAGAAATGTCGGTGAGAATGGCTATAACATTGGATACAGCTCATACAATTTAAAGACTGTATTGGAGTTCATTGATGAATATTTTGAGATTGTGGAAAGCGATAAACAGACCCATGCCGACAGGATAAGGAATATGTCGGATGAAGAAATGGCAAAACGTATTGCAAGCAGTCCGAACTTTAATTGTGCCGATTATTGCGATAGCTTTTCGGATGGGTGCGCTTTCAGATGCAATAGGAAAGAAAGAGAACTGGCATTAACGTTAAATTGGCTTCAATCAGAAGCGGAATAGGAGAGGACAAAGATATGTATTGTAACGGAACATGCAAATATTTAAACGAACGTAAGCACAAATGTGAGCTGACAGGGGAAAAGTTAAGTTACATGAAACAATCCGGAAGTTTATCTTTCGCAGTTCATGAGCATAGAGGAATTTGCAAAGGAGATAGAGAGAATGGAAGATAGATACTTGTACAAGGCAAAAAGACTTAATAACGGAGAATGGGTACAAGGATATTATGTAAAAGGTTTAGATGTGTATGGCAAAGAAGTTCATCTAATATTTGAACCTAACACAATGTTTTATTCTAGCGGAGAGACAGACGGATGGTACAAAGTAGACCCATCTACAATCTGCCAATGCACAGGCTTGAAAGATAAGAACGGCAAGCTGATTTGGGAGAATGATATTGTAAAAATAAATAATAGCAAGGGGAATGTGCTCATAACATTCGGAGATTTTGAAATTATATGTACAATTCCTAACGAAAAATATTATAAGCACAGGCTTGAATATGATACTGAATATGAAGTTGTCGGAAACGTCTTTGACAATCCGGAGTTATTAGAAAGCGAGGGATAGCATGACCGACACAACAACAGTAGTATACACTACCCTCATAGTGTTCAGCATAATCGGTCTGACAGAGGTAGCGTTTGCGTGGCACGGCATCCGTGGACGAGATAAGGCCGATGATGAGATACTAGAGCAGTGGTGCAGCGAAAATATTAAATATTAATTAATTTATCAGAGAGGAATAGGTTGTCGCGACATAAAACCGAGGTTTCCTTTTGGTAAGAGAAAATGAATTTTGACAATTACTCTTGTGATAATCAAATGAGCATATTTGACTTCACAAGAGAACCAATTAGCATTACAAAGCCTATCCGCTTGATAGAATTATTTGCCGGCTACGGAAGTCAGGCAATGGTACTAAAGAGAATAGGTGCTAAATTTGAGCACCACAGAGTTGTGGAGTTTGATAAGTATGCCATAGCAAGCTATAACGCAGTGCATGGCACAGATTTTCCTACAATGGATATAACTAAGGTTCATGCAGAAGATTTGAATATCTGCGACACAAATGCATTCACTTACTTACTTACTCATTCCCTTGTACGGATTTATCAGTTGCCGGAAAACAAGCTGGAATGTCCAAGGGCAGTGGTACAAGAAGCGGTCTGTTGTGGGAAGTTGAAAGAATACTAACAGAAATCAGAGATAGTAACGGAGAATTACCACAGATTTTATTCATGGAGAATGTGCCACAAGTACATAGCCAGGATAATATGCCCGATTTTAGGAAGTGGCTAGATTTCCTTGAAAGCTTAGGTTACACAAATTACTATCAAGACTTGAACGCTAAAAATTATGGTATAGCGCAAAATCGTGAAAGATGTTTTATGTTTTCATTCCTGGGCGAGTACAATTACCATTTCCCACAGCCCATACCACTCAAAAAGAAGTTAAAAGACTATCTCGAGGATAATGTAGATGAAAAGTATTACATTAACAATGAAAAGACTGACAAGCTGATAAAACAGCTTATTGACAACGGCACATTACCACAACACAATCTTGACAGACAGACAGACAGACAGACAGACAGACTTGCGTTGACGGAACAATCAATAAGCCACAACAGAGAGAAGTTGCGAACTGTATCAAGGCAAGATATGACTGTGGAATATCAAACTTGCGGTCAGATGGAAACTTGGTTGTTAAAGGATATGGGAGAGACGGCAGAAAAACAGATTGATGTAGCCGTAACTCTTAGGGCAAGAGATTATAAAGGCCTTGATAATTATGGAAGTAATGGAGTGATTGAATGGAAAAACTAACAGATGCTATCGGAATAACGCTTTTTGAAAGCAAAAAATTCGGTGGCGAAAAGGTACTTAGGGGGGATTTGCCCTACCCTAAGAGCCAATAAAACAAGTAGCGGAGTGATTGAAGTAATGGCAGATGTAAATGTAATAGGCTCTCTTGAATCAAAATTTGAGAGTACCAACAGAATTTATGATGTGGGGGGGTGCAGTCCAACATTGAGTACAATGCAAGGCGGTAATCAAGAGCCAAAAATACTTGAAGCAAAGCAGTTAGGATTTATGGATAATGGTACAGGCAAACATCAATCAAACACAGTATATGATGAAAATGCACTTTGCCCTAATATCACAACAGTTGAGGGCGGTGGTACGCAACAGATTAAGGTGTGTGAAAGTCAGATAGTTGCTATGCGTGGCAGAAATCCCGATAATCCGTCAGATAGAACTGCGGGAAGTCCGACAGAACAGCGGTTAGAAGCGAATACACAAGGCACAAGTAATTGTTTGACAAGTGTGCAGAAAGATAATTTATTACTTGAAAAACCTCAATATCGTATCAGAAAACTGACACCGAGAGAGTGTGGACGGCTGATGGGTGTATCTGATGAAGATATTGACAAAATGGCAGCAGTAAACAGCAATACGCAGTTGTATAAGCAGTTTGGCAACTCGATAGTGGTAGATGTTATGTGTGCTATGTTTAAAAATCTGAATATCAAGCAAGGAGATAACAATGGAACACTACAAACCAATTAAATGTGTAGTCTGTAGCAAGGTATTTACACCGACCGCAGCTAACCAAAATACGTGTTGTGAAGCACATAGACAGCAGAGAGCTACGGAATTAAGAAAAATCAGAGAAAAGAAAAGACTCAAAAGAAAGCCCACCAAGAAAAATAAACTTGCGGAAATCTGCGAGATTGCTAAGAGTAAGGGCATGAGCTACGGACAATATATGGCAGAGCAATATAAAAAGGAAGTGATGATAAGATGAATAGCAGAACTATAAGCGATATAGAGCCGATTGAAAGACAATGTGTATATGAGGATAACAAGCCGTGTAACAGCTCATGCCGATACTCAAATACTTGTATACACAGTGCAAGCAAAACCGAAGAATAGGAGATAATAGGCTTATGAAGTTTTCAAAACTTACTAAGCCGGAACTTGAAGAGATTATGAAAAATGCCAATTTCACCAATGAGGAAGCGGAAGTTTTTGAGTTGCTAGTTGCTGATAAAAGCCTTGAAGAAGTATCACAGAGATTATTAATCTCGAAAACGACCACTTCCCGGAGAGTGGCAACCATTAAGGAAAAGATAGAAAGGAGTCAGGCGATGATTAACAAAGTACCAATATGGGAAAAAGTAACGCTGACGATTGATGAAGCTGCGGAATACAGTAATATCGGAGTGAACAAGCTCCGAGAAATAACAAACAACCCAAGGTGCCAATTTGTTATGTATGTCGGAAAGAGACGATTAATCAAGCGAAAAGAGTTTGAAAAGTATATCGCAGAGTCGATAGAGATATAATCAAATGTGGACTTATGTAGCCTTATGTGATATTATAATAAATTGCATAAGGCTTTTCCATAAGTGAAAGGAGCGAAAATTTAATATGGGAAAGGACTTGAAAGGTAAAGAACTAGGTAGAGGCATTAGTCAGAGAAAAGACAAGTACTATGTTGGCAGATACACGACAAGGAGTGGAAAGCGAGTGCAGAAATTATTCGCTAAACTGCAAGAGTGCAAAAAGTGGCTTGCCGATGAGCAGTACACTGATGAGCACAGCAACCCCGACTTTCCGTCTGACATGTTGGTTGATGCATGGTTTGACTACTGGATAAGCGTTAAGAAGCGCACAGTAAGACCGAACACGCTAAGAAATTACACTGAGAGATACAAACGCAACATAAAGCCTGTTATCGGAAATAAGATACTGCGAGAGGTTAATACGCTCCACTGTCAAAAGATAATGACTAATATGGCTGACGAGGATTACAGAACGGCAACGATATATCAGACGCGCATAGCGCTATACAACATGCTTGACTATGCATATCAAAGCGAGATTATCCCCAAAAATCCGTGCAACCGCATGGTGAAATCCGACATAGGTAAGGAATCCTCAAAGAAAGAAGCATTGACGATTGAAAATCAGAAAAAATTCTGCGAAGCTATCAAAGGCACATCATATGAGTATCAATACAGATTTGCCTTGCAGACTGGGCTAAGGACAGGCGAGCTTGTGGGGCTTAAATGGGAAGATGTAGACTTTAAAGCCAAAACAATCAAAATCGTCAGGAGCTTAGAGTACAGACATTCAACAGGTGAATGGCGAGAGGGACCGCCTAAGAGCAAATCAGGATATAGGACAATTCCACTCACTGATGAAGCCGTATCGCTATTGAAATTGCAGAAAGCCAAAAATGCTTCATTCAAATTTATTGACATTCAATGGAGAGACAGAGTGTTTCTGTGCAAGACCGGGGCACCTGTGAAAAACAGCACATATGATACCGGAATTTACAAAGCGTGTGACAGAGCACAGATACCGAGATTTTCAATGCACGTATTAAGACATACATTCGCAACAAGATGTATTGAAGCCGGTATGACTCCAAAAACCTTGCAGACAATATTAGGACACTCGAACATAGGTATCACAATGAATCTTTACGTTCACACGACAGACGAGCAAAAGAACTTAGAAATGGACAGAGTGGCAGAAGCACTCAAAGTAATATAAAATAATCAAAAATATAGTATATCCAATTAAATTGGTACAAAATTGGTACATAAATCAAAAATAGAAAGGCAAAAATCCCTTAAACAATGGATTTTTGAATAGGTAAAATCAAAAATGAAATTAGGCATCGTTGCTACGAGGGGTATCTAACATAGTTCATTATATCCTCACAAACCGCAACATACCTCAATTTTACGATGTTTCACATGAAATCTTAATTTTATATAATTCGTTATATATTCACATAAATAAACAAAAAATGGTACACTATTGGTACATGAATGGTACATGGAAAAACCTTATGCATGACAATAATTAGAGAAGAACATGGAAATGCTCTTCTCTTTTTTTATGCCACAATTTAGGCATAAGGAGATGATGTTGTGTTTGACGATGATGTGAGAGAAAAAATATTTGCTAAAAGTGAGTTACAAAAAATCGACCTAATGACATTATCCCTTGTCATTAAAGCGATAGAGGAAGTTTTGGAGGAAAACAAAGATGAACATGCCGTATCAGCAACCAATGATGAATTATACACCTAATTATGGAACATATCAGTACAACCCAATGGCGAGCTATCAGAGATACCAACAGCCCGAACCGACGCAAGGCATAAGTGGCAGAGTAGTACAGGCAGTTGAGACTATTAATCCCAACGAGGTGCCGATGGATGGCAGTGTGGCATTTTTCCCAAAACAGGATTTAACAGAGATATACGCTAAGAGTTGGAATGCTGACGGAACAATACGCACATTGACTTTTAAGCCGGTTTTAAATGATAAGACAGATATTTTATCAGGTGACACGGAAAAACTTGAATTTGACCTATCAGAGAAAGCCACAGAGGGTATTATGGCAAAGCTCAACGAACTATCAGAGAAAATTGAGCAATTATCTTTAGGAACGCAAAGAAAAACTCCACGAACACAAAGTAAGGAGAGTGAAAAAGCATGAATGTAATGGGAATAATGCAACAGATAATGAGCAATAATCGCGTAATGGGAAATCCAATGATTCAGAATGCAATGAGCATGGCTCAAAGCGGAAACAGCAAGGGAATTGAGCAAATGGCAAGAAACTTATGCAAGGAAAAAGGCATTAATCCTGATGATGTAATGAAGCAGATTAAAGGTAATTTTGGGATATAGCATATGAGAGAACGTGCGCACGGCTCTTTATGAAATAAATTTTGGAGGTAAAACAGATGTTCAACACAGGAAATTGTCCAAGCGTACCCATCGTGGCGAATTTGGACGGAAACAACGGAAATAACTGGAATGACGGCTCATGGCTTTGGTTCCTTATCGTAGTATTTGCGATATTCGGAGGCTGGGGTAACGGCTTTGGTGGTTTCGGTGGCACTAATGGCGGTGTCGGCAGTGAAATTCAGAGAGGATTTGATAATTCAGCAGTTATCAGCAAGTTAGACGGCATTTCCAACGGACTTTGTGACGGCTTTTATGCCATGAACAACAGTATGCTCACAGGCTTTAACGGCATAAACACAAACATCATGCAGACCGGCTATGGCATACAACAGGCAGTAAACGCTGACACAGTTGCTAATATGCAGAATACCAACGCTTTACAGTCACAGCTTGCTAACTGCTGCTGTGAGACGAGAGAAGCCATCCAGGGAATTAATTACAACTTAGCAACTAACACTTGTGCTTTACAAAACACAATGAACAATAATACAAGAGATATTATTGACAGCCAGCAGGCAGGGACGAGGGCCATCCTTGATTACTTATGTACAAAGGAAAATGCGGATTTGAGAGATAAGGTGCAGAAACTTGAACTTTCTGCTTCACAGGATAGACAAAATGCACTTCTGACTACTGCAATGACAGCACAGACACAGCAGATTGTCAACTCTGTAAATCCTACGGCTATTCCAGCTTATGTTGTGCCTAACCCAAATGCTTATGCATATGGCTGTGGTTGCAATACCGGCTGTAATTGCTAAAAATGAATAATTGAGTATCTTAATTGAGTTAACTCAATCTAAACTGATTAAAAACCATTTTTAGTCGAGGTTTAGTCCAAGTTTAGTCGAGAGTTAGTTGAGATTATGTCTGCTAAGCAGTATTACTTGATGTTACCGACACAAATGTCGGGAAGATAAAGGGCAGACTATAATGTTTGCCCTTTTGCACATTGAAAACCGAATATTAGTTGATGATTTGTAGATTTGATTTTTCTAAAAAACTTGAATTTTGGGGTTGACTTTTTGTGCGTACTATTATATATTAAATGTGCGGACAGAAAGTGAGGTGTTTAAAATGTCTCCACGCACAGGCAGACCTAAATCTGAAAATCCAATGAATGATAGGATTTATGTAAGAGTAACAAAACAAGAGAAAAAAGAAATTATGGACTTTTCTTCTGAAAGTGGTTATTCAATACTAGAACTAATCAGAATTGGCATTGAAAAGATAAGAAGTCAAAAAAAATAAAGTGTTGCACCGCTACCAACGAACACAACACTTTAAAAGCACCAATCCGAAAGAGATTGATAAATCTATTCTATCAGTTTCTTTCGGAAAATCAAGTATTTTTTGAAAGGATAAGATATTATGGAATTAGAACGCAAGAGTATTGATGAAATGACAAAGGCAGAGCTTAAAAGGGAGCTAGATGACCTTAGATGTGAGTATGACACATTAAAAGTCAAGGATGACATTATCAAGATATTAGACCGCATGCCAACGAGCATTGAGCTAGAGGAAATAAGGAAGTATGCTGAAAAGGTGTATCAGAAGTCTATAGATAAGAATTGGTATTTTCTGAATGGAGTACACGACAACATCTGCAATATGGTAGACAATCTATTGGAAACAGGAGATTATAGCACGCTAAACTATCTGAACTGTTTTGTATATGGTAAGTTATTAAGCGAAAATCCGACCGCAACGGAGGGAGTAAAGACAATGACAGGTGATATGGAGAAGCTGTTACTGAAACACTTAATGGCAGAGAAAGGCGGTGCGGCATAATGAATGCGATTAACAATGTAATAGATATGAGAACACCTATTGAAGTTGCACTTAACATTGACAGCGAGGGCATGACAACAGCTAGAAAGTTGTATGACTTTTTAGGGCTGGCACAAGGACAGTTTTCAAGGTGGGCAAAAACTAATATTACAGATAATGAGTTTGCTACAGAAAATGAGGATTATTGGGGGTTCGACATTGATGTCGAGGGTAACAAAGCGGTAGATTACAAGCTCACCGCTCACTTTGCCAAGAAGTTATCTGTTAGAGGTAATTCAGAGAAAGCGGAACAGGCAAGGGAGTATTTTACAACTGTAGAGGAAAGAGTAAAGCAAAAAGCTATTGATATATCCCAATTGTCACCCGAACTTAAAATGTTCAACACAATCTTTCAATCAGTAGCGCAGCAACAACTTGAACAGAAACGACAGGCGGAGCAGATAAATAAAGTTGAGCAGACTGTTGATAATATGAAAGAGATATTTACACAGCCTATTGGAGATTGGAAAGCTGAAATCAATGCAAGGGTGCGTGAAATTTCAATCAAGAGCAAAATTGACTATCAGATACTTTACAATCAACTCTACGGAGAATTGGAAACCACTGCACATTGTAGCTTAAAGAGGCTACAGGACAATAAGAAAAAGCGTATGGAAAAAGCGGGTAATACGAAAACAGCAATTAAGAATGAGACAACAAAAATTGCTATTATCTTTGAAAAACCACAGCTTAAAGCTATTTTTGAGAATATTGTTAAGAAATATGCTATGAGCTATTGTGCATAATCAAATTTAGAAACCATCAACTAATATCGGTTGGTGGTTTTATTTTGTGAAAGAGAGGTAATAAAAATGGCTGAATTTTCAAATGTTGCAACACAGACAGTTGCAGTAAACGGAAATGTATTATTTACAGATGCGCCAACGTCTGTATGCAATAAAGGATATATTTCGCACAGAACAGGAAGCGGATTAATTAACCTTAAAGGCGCTACCAACACTTGCAAAGCAAAGTACAGAGTAGAATTTAACGGAAATATTGCAGTTCCTACAGGCGGAACCGCAGGAGCAATTTCATTAGCTATTGCTGTCGAGGGCGAGCCGGACTTATCTACACTGGCAATCTCTACACCAACAGCAGTTGAAGCATTTAACAATGTGTCTATGGCAACAGATGTATGGCTTCCTTGCGGATGCTGTCAGGCAATTTCTGTCAAGAATACATCTGCACAGGCTATCAGTGTTGCAAATGCTAACATCACAGTAAATCGAATTGGTTAGGGGGGCGAGAGTATGCACGTTGAAAGAATACACAAAATGCAGGAGTGTCTTACAGAGAAAGCTGTCAACGAGCTTGAAAAGGGCGTTGAGAATGTTGACACTTCCGAGATGGGACAGGTCGTAGATATGATAAAAGACCTTGCAGAAGCTGAGTATCATTCAATAATTTCCAAGGCTATGAAAAAGGCTGATGAAGAGGAAGAAGAGTACGACAAAGAACTCCTAAGAAGTCTTAAGGCAGAATATGGCGAAGAAAGTGGTAGAAGATATTACGACCAATATCGCTATGCAAATGGCAGATTTGCCCCTAAAGGTCGTGGAACACGTAGGGGATATGAAGAACCGCCATATTATCACATGCCGGTAAACTACAACGACATGGAGTATATGCGTGACATGGATAAGAGCCAAGGTAAGATGTACTACTCTGAACCGATTGCACCACATGTGAGTGAAAGCAATTATGACAGGGCAAAGAGACATTATACCGAGACAAAAGAAATGCACAAAGGAGCTTCTACAGAGGACAAAGAGCATAAAATGAAAGCCCTTGATATGTATATCCGTGAATTAAGTGGAGATATATCGGAGCTTCTGAATGACATGACACCCGATGAACGCAACCTTTTACGCACAAAAATGAGCAATCTTGCGTCAAAACTGTAATTATTAAGGCTATGGGTAGTAATGCTCATAGCCTGTTTTTCGCACATTGATAACTGAATATTGGCTAGTGAAAAATATTTTAAAATAATGCTTGACAATATGGTGTGACATAAATATAATAAAGGTGTGACAAGAAAGGAAGCGATGTTTATGTCACCAGCAGGCAGACCTAAAGTTGGCAATCCGAAATCAAGCAGATTTAGTATCAGACTTGATGAGGAAACAGAAAGAAAGCTGAAAGCCTATTGTGAACAGCACAATTTCACAAAAGGTGAAGCCATCAGAAGAGGAATACATTTACTTTTGGATAAAACGGAGGCTATTCATGAAAAGACAAAAAATAGGAACTTTTAACAACCTTAAAAATGGAGATTTGATAATCAGCCCCATTGATAATGAGGTCACTCAATATTATATAGATAAAGACGGAATAAAGTATTTATCTAGCAAGAACTCATTGTTTGGCATATTTCAATTTGATGCCGAAGATTTTTATTTTTATAATGGGGAAAAGAAATGCGGAGAAATAGATAATCACTACTTTCTCTAGTAAAAAGCCACTAGCTGATATTCGGTTAGTGGCTTTTGCTTTATTCAGAAAGGAGCATACAGATGTTTATTAATGTTAATGGTACAATGTGGCAAGTACAATATAAAAATTCAAATTCAGGCGAATTAAAGCGGTCAGACAATGTTTCTGTGCTAGGTGTAACTGATAGAAATGCACACACAATTTATCTGTCAAATGCCTTGCGTGGATTTATGCAACGCAAAGTGCTGATACACGAAGTATGTCACGCAATCTGTATGTCCTATGATGTGTATTTGCCTATCGAACAGGAAGAGATATTGTGTGATTTTGTAGCAACATATGGGGATGAAGTGTTTGACATTGTTGACATGATACTTGGAGCAGCTAGGAGTGATAGATACTATGGATAAAATAGACAGGCTATTAGAATACATACACCGGACTAATCCGGAAATGACACGGCAGAAATTGATTGAGAAGCTAGGAGAGAGTGACTACAGTGCCAAGAGCATTTATTTTTTGGCAATTCAAAATTCAAATTCCCAAAAATTTTAGGATGAATTAAGTGCCCCCGTACCTTTGACTTTTTCGATTTCAAAAATCCGTTCGCAAAATTTTGCAAAAACTTGTCGAGAACTTGCAAAGAACTCACACCGCACTTTAATTGAGTGAACTTTTCTGAAAATTCGTACAATTTCCATGAGTTGGTGCGCCTGACTTGTTAGATATTGCACCCGGCACAACTTGCCACGGCTTGACGGCTTGAACCTCTACAGATATATCACAAGGCATTGTAAACGGCTTATTTTATGACTTATTACAGCGCACTCGATAAAATCCACGCTAGCACGTATAAAAGTCCTTAAAACGTCAAATACACGGCTTTAAATGTGTATATCATAAAATCATAGAATATTTTTGTTAATTTGTCAATGTACGACAGCACCCGGAACTATAGCCGGACAACTTGCGACAGCTCCAACGGCCGCGCGCTTGATTTTTTGGCACAACAAAAAGGGATATAAGATATCCCTAGTGGTAACGCGTGATATATTTCCCGCCTTGATAGTCGCAAAAAAGCGTGACCGGGTGAACATGCGCATGTTTTTCGACAACCTGCAACCATTCACCGGACCTTTGAACTGTTATTTTTAACTTGTGCGACTCCATCCACTCTATACAATCGTATTTGATATAATTAAAGTCGCTTATTTTTGACATGTCATAGCCTAGCGCCTTGACTCGCTTATATATTTCCTTTCTCCCCAAATACTCATAATTAGACATAATACACCCCCCCTATCTATAACAAGCCTTAATTATTGGGCTTATATAGTTTTTATGGTTTAGGTAGTTATTAAAAGCCGCCCGGCGGTATTCCTTGCCACTAATAAGCGTGGTAACATCGTCACACGCGCCCGACTCTGCGACAGCTCTAAAAATGTCTGTTATTGCTTTACGTGTGGCGCGCTCGCTTGCTTGATATTCCGGCGCGCTTTGATATTTGCCATTGTAGCGTGCTTTTATTTCACACTCTACAGCGTCAAGCGTGGTTAGTTCGTTGACCATTCATTGACCCTCTTTTCTGTTTTAGTGCGTGGTTTATAAGCTATTTTTTGACCTTTTCGCGGTTCATACGTGCGTTAATCTGTTTTTATTAGGTGGTAACGCAAAGCACCTATAAAGGGCGCACAATTATTTTTTCAGGCATTGCACTCTTGAGCCTGATGCAAATATAAAGGCATTTGCAAAACCTCTTGGCGCGATTATTTACCGGACGCGCGGACGGAGCACAATATATACAGCCGTAAAGCCGTATAAAAGCACCTATGAATAAAATAATTAAATTGATAATATAAGGCCTGAAAAGCCTTATATATAAAGCTAATAGCCGGAATCGAACCGGCTTAAAAATCCCTTGATATTAGCTATTTAATAAAAAAATAAAAACAATCCGCCATACCCAATAACAAGGCATGATACAAAAAGCCCGAAAGCCTTTAAAAGCTCGATAAAATCTCTCATATTGTGCCCCCCTAACAATAACAAAAATCACCTTGTAAACCGGTTGTAATAATCATTTTCCCATCTTTACGGCGGGGAACTACACCCCACCCCCCCCCAC
>ENA-OPJL01000045-OPJL01000045.1-human-gut-metagenome-genome-assembly--contig:-NODE-45-length-41721-cov-5.055345_pt1 | contig 41721 bp, 37 predicted proteins | sample MGYA00241415_ERZ501659 | MGnify/ENA primary metagenome ERZ501659 (study PRJEB25962, sample SAMEA1965033) | human gut metagenome | biome: human gut; feature: human-associated habitat; material: faeces...
TTCCAAAGTATATATTTTTAAATAAAGTGTGACATATGATTGACTAATATACAATAAAAAATTACATATAATAATATAAAAACTTGACTAAGACGCATAAAAATGATATAATGCGTCTTAGGAGGAAAGAGAAATGGAACCTTATATGGCAAGAAAATTACCTTTTGATAAGGAAATAGATTATAACAAAATTACAAAAAAGATGATAGCTGCCAGTTCTAGTGTGTCTAAATTAGATGGAATGCTGGAAGAAGAAAATATTAGTAGAGAATTATTTATAAATCCATTAACTAAAAAGGAAGCAGTATTGAGTTCTAAAATAGAAGGAACACAAGCAACTTTAACAGAAATACTTGAGTTAGAAGCTGATGATGGAAAAACAGAACAAAAAAGTAAATATGATGATTTTATTGAAATTACTAACTATAATAGAGCAATCGAATATGCAGAAAAAGAAGTAGCCGACAAACATAAAATTTCATTATGGATGATAAGAAGTATCCATGAACTTTTATTAAACGGTGCAAGAGGAAAGGACAAAAATCCTGGAGAATTTAGAAATGATCAAAATTGGATTGGAAAACCAGGAAGCACAATTGAAACTGCATCGTTTGTTCCTGTTTCACCAGAGAAATTGATGGAGAATCTTGAAAATTTAGAAAAATATATAAATGAATATGAAGAACAGTCAGAGTTGATCCAGGCTGCAATTATACATGTTCAATTTGAAAAAATACATCCATTCAAAGATGGAAATGGTAGAATTGGTAGAATGCTTATTCCATTGTTTCTATATTATAGAGGAATTTTAAATAGACCAGTTTTATATATAAGTGAATATTTTGAAGAAAATAGGGATGAGTATTATGATAAATTAAATGCTGTTACAGAAAGCGATGAAGGATGGATGGAGTGGATTGAATTCTTTTTGAAAGCAGTTGAAACTCAAGCAAACAGAAATATTGAAAAAATAAAAAAATTACAAAATTTATATGCAGATTACAAGTTTAAAATTAATGAAACATTAAAAAGCAAAAACAGTATTTACATTTTAGATGCGCTTTTCAAAATTCCTGTTTTTAGAGCAGCAAAATTACATGAAGAAGTATCAAAAAATATTGAGATAAATAAAGCTACTATAAACAGATTTATAACTAAATTAGTTGAAGCAGAAATTATTGTTCCAGAAGAAGGAAAAGATAGATATGTAAAGTATTATTTTAAAGATTTAGTAGATTTAATTCAATAAAAATAAGGTGCATGCATGCATCTTATTAAAAAATAAGACGCAAAAATGTAAAAAAATGCGTCTTATTTTTATTTAAGGCGCACAAATGCGTTTTAGAATTCTAAATTTATTTGTTGCAAGATGAAACAAGTTTAATTACATATATTTAAATTAAATTAATTAGTAAAGTCAGTTTTACAAATATTACGAGAATAAAATAAGAAATTTTGTTTAAAAAATGTAGAAAAATGTCGAAAAGTTCACATGGCAAATCACTTGATAATACTGGATTATTTCGACTTTTTATGATATAATTTGACAGAATAAGGAAGTGTAGATATGAGTGATGAAGTAAGAGATGAAATATTGAAAATATTAAGCGATTTACCAAGTGAGTGTTCATGGTTAGATTATAAAATAAGTACATATGATCAAAATCATAAAGCTGAGTTTATAAAAGATGTTTGTGCTTTTTTAAATTGTACAGAAAGCTATGGTAAAAATAAATATATTATAGTAGGTATTGTAGATAAAACGAAATATAAAAAGGGAATTCTTCAAGGCGATATGAAAGATGATAAGTATTATCAGGATTTATGCCAAATGATACAACCAAGACCACATGTTGAAACTGGAGAAATAGAAGAAAACGGAAAGTATTTTGGTTATATTTATATTTCAAAAGATAATATGGAAAGAGTATATTCAATTATAAAAGATTATCCTGAAGAAGTAGTAACAAAGGAAGAAGAACAAAATAAGGTTAAGACTAAAGTGTATGCTTCAACGGCTTATATTAGAAAAAGCAGTGTTAAGTATATGCTAAATGAATATGATAGAAGAAAAATATATGAGCAAGATCGCCAAATAAAAAATATAAATAAAGAAAACATTATTGGTTATTCTTCTACTTTAGTTGATGATGTAAAAGATGTTTTAAAATTTTGTGTATTATTTGGAACTTGGAATGAGGAATCTGAAGAAGAGAAAACATTAATCAGTGAATTAATTGGTCAAGAATATAGTGAATGGATTAAAATAGTAAAATCTTTATTAAAGCAAAAGTCAGAATATATTTCATTTAAAAATAATAGATGGAAGATTGAAAAGAAGGAAGAACTTATAGAAAGATATGCGGAAGACTATTTTAATGAAGATATTGTGGATTTTGAAAATGCAGCTATAAAAATAGTTATGGAAATAGATCCAAAATTTGATTTAGAACCTGATAAAAGAATAATGAGTAATATAATTGGCAAAAAGATGGTATATTCTAATGAATTAAAGAAATCAGTATTAGAATCATTTGCATATATTAAATCAATAAATAGTAGATTTATTAATTGTGAAAAAGAAGTGAAGAATTGTCAATGGCGTATAGTTAGAAGTATTTTGGAAAATTCAACCTGGAAAAATCTAGCGACATTAAATGAATTATTACCTTTACTTGCTGAAATAAATGAAGATGAATATTTGACACAATTAAATAGAATTATAAAAGAAAAAAATAAAGAAATATCAAGATTATTTAATGAAAAAGAAGAACGTATTACAACAATGGGATATACTTATGGATTAGTTTGGAGTTTAGAACTTGTCGCATGGAATCCTAAGTATATTATGCAAGTATTTGATATATTTGGAAAATTAGCAAGGTTTGATGAAAAAATCATAGATTCAATGACAAGAATTCTATTACCATGGTATCCTCAAACAAAGGCGGATGCTATTTTAAGAAAAGCAACAATTGAAATGGTTTTGAGGGATTATAATGACATTGGTTGGAATTTGTTAATGCAATTAATGCCAAATAAACATACACATAGTTATCCATCATATAAACCAAAATGGAATAATGTAATTGATGATGAAATAAAAGTTACTAATAAAGATTTGTATGAGCAATATAATGAATATATAAAATTAGCAATAAGTTATTCAAATACAGATAAAGAGAGAATAATAAAACTAATAGATGAATTAGATGATGTACCAAAAGACTTATTTGAACTAATTTGTAATAAGATTAAATCTGAAGAAGTAAAGAATATTAATGAAGAAGAAAGGTTTTATATATGGAATGAGCTAGAAAATTTAATACAAAGACATAAAGCTCATGAAAAAACAGAATGGGCGTTACCACAAGACGCAATAAGTATTTTAGAAGGAATTTCTAAAGAAATAAGACCAATACATGAAGAAATTTATTATAAAAGACTATTTAATCATAATTACTGGGATTTCTTCAATAGTGAAGAAAGTTATGATATTCAAGAAAAAAAGGTGCTAGATACGCAAAAAGAAGCATTAGAGGATTTATTAAAGTTAGGAATTAAAAAGGTTGTTGAATTTGCAAATACCACTAAAGATCCATATAGAGTAGGAATTGCCTTAGCAGAAATAGAATTGAATTCTGATGATGAAAAAACAGTATTACAACTATTAAATGAAGATGGGTATACGATGTCACAAGGATATGTATATAGAAAATTTTATTGTAAAAAGTTTGAATGGCTAAATACGATTGATATTAATGATATTGATAAAAATGGTAGAGTAAGATTACTTACGCAATTACCAAATAATAAGTTGGTGTGGGAAAAAGTCACAGAATTTTTAAGTAATGATGAGGATGAGTATTGGAAAAATGTTGATATACGATTTGTTGAAGAAGGAAGTGAATATAATTACGCACTGGAAAAATTATTAAATAACAACAGACCTGTTAAAGCTCTAGACCTTATAAGCATGGCTTTACATGAAAATAGAGATTTTTCAGAAAATCTGGCAGCGAAAGCTTTAAATAATGCGTTAGATGATCAAGAAAATATTAATTATATTGATGTATATCATATAAAGAAAATAATACAACATTTGCAAAAAAATAATTATAATTCAACAGAATTATTTAAAATTGAGTGGGCATATCTTCCTATATTAGATAATAATGATGAATATAGACCAATTACAATAGAAAAAAGACTTAGTGAAGATCCAAAAATATTTATAGATATAATGTGCCTTGCATATAGAGCAGATAAAGATGAGACTAATAAAGAAAATGATGATGCAAAATTAGCAATGAATGCATATAGATTATTGAATATATGGAAAGTTGTACCAGGAACTAAAGAGGATGGTTCAATTGATAGTATTAAGTTAAATGAATGGTTCGAAGAAATGAAAAAAATAGCAACAGAGCGAGATAGATTAGAAGTATCTTTATTGCATTTTGGACAAGTATTATTCTATGCACCAAAAGGAAATGATGATTCTTGGATTGATGAAAATGTTGCTGAAATACTTAATCAAGATGATTCTGAAAAAATAAGAAGAGGGTATTCATTACAAGCATTTAATTCGGTTGGGGTAGTAAATGTAGACAGTGAAGGAACTGCTTGGCTAGATTTAGAAAAAGAGTGGAATGAAAAAGCTGAAAAAACTAATGTGAAATATTTTAGATTTATAAAAACGTTAAGAGATATAGCACAGAATTTTCATGAACAAGCTCAATATATGAAGGATCATTATGATTTATAATAATAAGGAATGGTATTTGCACCATTCCTTATTTGTCTTGTTCATTTACCCAGTTTTCAAATTCTTCATGAGTGATTTTACCAGAACAAAAATCTTTATACATTTGTTTTCCTGTTTCTCTATATTGATTCAATTCTTTCTCATATATCTCTATTTCTGGGTTACGTTTTGAACGTTGATATTTCTTAAATCCGATTCGTCTGTAATTATCATAGGTAGGGTCATTTTCTAATTTCCTTTTTTGATATTCTCTATTTCCAATATCTTTACAAGTTAATTTGTTTTCCATAATTCTATCACAATAAGTTACAGTTTCTTTATGTGTTATAAAATATCTTTTACAATTACCACATATTTTAATGAGTTTATCATTTATTGCTACTACATTAAATAGTGTAATATAAAAACTTGTAAATAAGTTAGTAGTTTCAAATTGTTGAAGACTATGAAGTTTTCTTCCAGTAGGATCTACTTCTTCGATAGCAGAAACTAAAGCATTAACATCATAGAACTTAATCAAATCCTTTTGTATAGGAAAACTACTATATTGATAATCTAATAAATCTGTTGAATGAAAATCTTGTTTAAATTCTGCAAAAGTATTTGGATTTATTTGATTATATAAGAAAAATATTTGCTTATGTGTTAAATATTTCATATCAAAAGGATTATCAATACCATAAACGAAATTAATACAATTTTTGAAAATACTTTGATAGTATATTAAAGTTTCTTTTTCTTTATCATAGTATTTTTTAGCTAGTTTAATAATTTCTTCTACAGGGTATAAAGTGTCTAGTTCAATATATTTAATATCTTTATCATCTAATTTATCTATGAAATAATCAAAGAAATTTATAAAAAACAATAAATAATCATTAAATACATCAAAATTATAACTTATAAAATCTATTAGAGAAAGATCATAATGTTCTACAGCTGTAGTTGGCTCGAAAACAATATAACCTTTTAATTTTTCAACATTATCCTTAAAAGTTAATGATGTTGATTCAACTGTTTTATCTATTTCAGTAATTGATTTTAATTCATTAAGTATTTTTTCTCGTTCTGATTCAGAATTTGCTTTCTCAAGTTCTAGTACTAATTGTCCAAATCTTTCATCTGGTGGAACACTCCTTAAATTTGCTAAATACTTATTATTATTTTTACTGATAGGTTTGTTTAAGTATGCTCCTGAAGTATGAATGAATATTTGAGAAAAACATGAAGAATCAAAAGAAATACCGATTTTATTCTTTCTTTCCATATCAAATCTCCTTTGTTAACAAATCATAAAAAAACCAAAAATTTCGTTTTGATAACTGAATTTACTTAATCTAGTAGGAATTTTATCATATTGCGGAGTATAATTCAATTAGTTAACAAGAAAAATTTTATAAAACTTGTTAACGATGGCTAGCCAATTAAAAAACTTAATGAAAGGAGGCATTTGTATGGAATTACAAAAAGTACAAAGGACAACACTAACAATGAAAGAAGCAGCAGAGTATTTAGGAATTTCTTACTGGTTAATTAATCAATTAGTAAGAAGAAAAGAAATACCATGCTCAAAAGTTGGTGGGAAATTCTTGTTTAGAGTTCAAGTATTAGATGAATATTTAAGTTCAAAAGAACAAGAATCAGTTAATTACTAATTAAATAGAAAGCGAGGAAAGGAGGATATGTATGATATTCAGTGGTTTAAACTAGAAAAGAATATTTTCTGTAATAGAAAAATCCAATTGCTTTTAAGTATGAATGATGGAGATACATATTTTAGAATATGGATACAATTATTATCATTAGCAGTAGAATGTGGAGATGGTGGAAGATTAATAATTGGAAATAATCCAATTTCTATAAAAGAATTTTCGAAAATTATGGGAAAATCTTCGAAAAAAATGAGCAAAATATTGGAAAAATTTCTAGAATTGGAAATGCTTAAAAAGGATGGAGAAGTATTTGTTATAAAAAATTGGAACAAGTACCAAAGCCTTGATAGACATGAAGATTATCTATCAAAGAATAGTGAAAGGCAAAGAAAATATCGTGAAAAATTAAAAATTGAAAGTGAAAAAAGTAACGTTACAGTAACGTCACGTAACGCAACAGAAGAGAAAAGAGAAGAAAAGATAACAAAAGAAATAAGAAAAGAAGAAAATATAAGAGAGGAGGAAAACAATGGATTTAGAGAATACAAATTGTGATGAAGTTATACACAATAGATTTAAAAAATGTGAATTTTGTGGTAAAGAATTACGACCAATAGGATTTGATTATCTATATGTAAATATTTCTGAAGATAGTATTGAATATGAACGATGTGATTGTAGTAAATCTAAAGAGTATTGGCAGGAAATAGACAATAAAGAATATGAACAGCAAAAAAGAAATAGAATTAGAGATATTATAAATACAATTTATAAACAAAACTATATAGGAAGAAAATTACAAGAAATGAATCTAGAAAATTTTTATTTTGACTCTAGTAATAAGTATGTGTTAGATGTTGTAAATGATTATATCAATAAGAATAAAGATACAATGAAACCTGATAGTCTGATAATAATGGGCAAGTCAGATGTAGGTAAAACACATTTAGCAGCAGCTATTGCAAACAAACTAATAGAGAATGACAAAATAGTTTTAATGGAGAGATTAACCAATCTATTGGATAGAATAAGGGAAACTTATGAGAATAATACTAAATCAGAAAATGAATTAATAGAGATTTATTCAAATGCAGATATGCTTATAATTGATGATCTAGGAACAGAGAAAATAAGTAACTGGGCATTAGAAAAATTATATACAATAATTCAGAATAGATATGAAAATGGTTTACCAATAATCATAACAACTAGGTTTAACAAACATGGATTAATTGAAAGATTTAGTTATAGTAAAGATCCTGATTTAGTAGATGCAATAATATCAAAATTGTATCAAATGTGCTTTGGAATAAAATTAAAAAGCATGAAAAAAGAGTTAGTATAAAGTCGGCAAACTTAAAAATACTAACCCCATCAAGTTAAATATATTTTAATATAAAAAGTAAAAAATGTAAATAGAAAGAGAGGAATAATTTATGATAAAAGGAATAGAATTAAAAAATATACCAGTAGAAAAAATAAAAATAGGAGACGAAGAATTTAAACCAAAAGATAGCGATTTTTATGAAAATTGGTCACTAAGAATAAAAAAGGATGGAATTAAAAAGCCATTTCTTGTTACTAAAATAGGAGAATATTATATGCTATATAATTGTCTAAATACATTTACTATTGCAAAAATTATAGGACTTAAAGAGGTGCCATGTAAAATTATAACCAACAAAATGATGAACAATAGAATAAAACAATTAAACTTTTCTAGAAGAGATCATAAACTAAAAGAAATCGAATTATAAAATAAAAAGTACTTGGATTAGAAATAATCCAAGTACTTTTTTCTGTCTTATTTGAACATTAAAAGAAACAATTAATGTACCTAAATTGGCGCATAAAAAATTTAATAAAGTTAATTTTTTGTCCTAGCAAGCAATGAATTTGGGAGACCGAAAAATTGATTTCTTGTCCCAGCAAGCACTGAAATTGGGAGACCGAAATTTCTGCTTGCCACAAATTCTATTTAATGGGATTAAATCCCAAACCCTTTTTCAAAAGTAGAAATATGTCGAAAAAAATAGAAAATTTGTAAAGCAAATTTAATTGAATTTATTGAGAAAAAAGTCGAATTATGATATAAAATATAATAGAGTCATTATAAGTATAAAGAGGTGTATAGATGATGAAAAAGTTAATGGAAGAAATAGAACAATTCAATAAAGAAAGAGATTGGGATCAATTTCATTCTCCTGAGAATTTAGCAAAATCAATTGCAATTGAATCAGGTGAATTGTTGGAATGCTTTCAGTGGAATAATAATTATAATAAAGACGAGGTATGTGAAGAATTGGCTGATGTATTTACTTACTGCATTATGATGGCTGATAAATTAAATGTAGATCCTGAAGAAATAATATTAAAAAAATTAGATAAGACAAGAAAGAAATATCCAGTTGATAAAGCTAAAGGAGTAAGCACAAAATATAACAAGTTATAGTAATAATTAATGGGGGCAATTATTATGATAGTATATGAATCAACAAAGCAACTATTTGTAGAAGATGTTGTACAAGATAGAATCGAAGAAAATATTGATAGAAAATTTTATGAAAAAATGGGATATCATACTTCAGAAAGTGAAAGAAAAGCATGGAATAATTCTATGCAATATATGATGAAGGTTTTAATTGATAACAAGATACCTGGAAATGTAGGGATAGCAATTGAATTTAAGATTCCTAATACTTCTAAAAGGGTAGATTTTATAATCACAGGTAAAGATGGACAATTCAAAAATACGGCTATTATTGTCGAATTAAAACAATGGACTGAGGCTGATATGGTAGAAGGAAAAGATGGAATAGTACAAACTTTTACAGGACATGCACTAAGAGAAGTTGCTCATCCTTCATATCAGGCATGGTCGTATGCTACAACAATAGAAGATTATAATGAAACAGTACAGGATAGACAAATAGACCTACATCCATGCGCATATCTTCATAATTATTTAGCAGTAACACCTCCAACATTATTATCAGATAATTATAAGTATTATTTAGAAAAAGCACCTGCATTTATTAAAGGCGATGTAGAAAAATTAAGAGATTTTATAAATAAATATATTCAATATGGTGATGATAAAGAAACTCTTTATATGATAGAAAATGGAAAAATAAGACCATCTAAGTCTTTACAAGATGCACTATCAAGCATGTTAAAAGGCAATGAAGAATTTGTAATGATAGATGATCAAAAACTAGTATATGAAACAGCATTAGATATGGCAAGAAAATCATATATAGATGGAAATAAAAGAGTCCTAGTTGTAAAAGGTGGACCTGGAACTGGAAAATCAGTTTTAGCAATAAATCTTTTAGTAAGACTAACAAGTGAAAATATGGTTTGCTCATATGTAACAAAAAATGCAGCTCCAAGAAACGTATATGCAACTAAATTAAGTGGTGATTTTAGAAAAACTAGAATTAATAATTTGTTTAAAGGCTCAGGCTCATTTGTGGAATCTGCAGAAAATGAATTTGATGTATTAATTGTAGATGAGGCACATAGATTAAATGCTAAATCAGGAATGTTTCAAAATATAGGAGAAAATCAAATAAAAGAAATTATTAAAGCATCTAAGTTTTCAGTATTCTTTATAGATGAATCACAAAGAGTAACATTAAAGGATATAGGAAGTATAGAAGAAATACAAAAATTCATTAAAATTGCAAATGCTGAATCTGAATTAATGGAACTTGAGTCACAATTTAGATGTAATGGATCAGATGGATATATTGCATGGTTAGATGATGTATTAGATATAAGAAAAACAGCTAATAGTGATGGATTTGATTTAGACTATGACATTAGAATTTGTGATACACCTAATGAAGTAAGAGATTTAATCTTTGAAAAAAATAAGATAAATAATAAAGCAAGATTACTTGCTGGATACTGTTGGGATTGGATTGCTGATGGGAAAAATAAATCAGATGTATATGATATAACAATTCCTGATTGCAATTTTGCAATGAGCTGGAATTTAGGAAATAGTACAACATGGGCTATTGATCCAAATTCAGTAAATGAAATTGGTTGTATACATACGGCTCAAGGATTAGAATTTGATTATGCAGGAGTAATTATTGGAAATGATTTAAGATATGAAAATGATAAAGTTATTACAGATGTCAAAGAAAGAGCTAAAACAGACCAATCAATAAAAGGAATAAATAAATTAAGCAGAGAAAATCCTGAACAAGCAAATAAAATTGCAGATGAAATAATAAAAAACACATATAGAACATTAATGACAAGAGGACAAAAAGGATGTTATATTTATTGTACTGATAATAAACTATCAGAATATTTAAAGAAGAGATTAAATCAAAAGGATCAAATGTATTATACAATTGATGAAAATAAAAAAACAAATGATATGATGGTTGCCGAAGAAAGTGAAGAATATAGATATGAATAAATAATGGAGTATAAAATATGGTAAACAAAAGATATCAAATAGAAATTGAAAAACTAAAGTTTTTAATTTCTGAAAATAAATTAATAGGAAATGAATTAATTAAATATATAGATGATAATGAATTTATTGATTATATTCACAATAAATCAGAGGAAATAATAAAGAATAGTATGGATGTATCGATAAGTAATATACAAGATTATTATGAAGTTATTATTTCTCTTTCTATGATAGCACTTCAATATTATGATGGAAATTTTTGGAGTCATGTTCAAGAAATATATGGAGAATTATACGATAGATATAGTGATCAAAAAATAAGAGGAAAAATTAATGATATTTTAGGTAAATATAAAAATGAAGATTTGAAAAGATATATTAATTACCCAATTATGAACGCAATAGTTCCAATTAAGTTTTTAAGTAATTATTTCGAATTTATGTATGATATATATAAAATTAATTTCCAGAAAAGTTTACCAGATAATATAGAAGATGAACTAAAATATGTATTTAATGGATTAAATTCATATATTAAAGAAGATCAAGATGATTTGGATTTAGCTGTTACAAATAAGACTTATAAGTTAATAAAAACAACTCAATCTATTATAAAAAAATCAAACAATTTAGAAGAATTAATTCAATTAAGTGCTAAAGTTATTAGATATATTGATAATTTTTATTGGAATGATACAAGTAAAAAATTAGAAGAAAACTCTTACTTCAACGAAGGATTAAATATATGGAAAACTCAAACAGAGGATAAGGAACAAATAAGATATTTAGGAGAAAGAAAAGAAAGGGAATTTATATCTAAATGGAAGCCTAGATTTAAATTAAAAGATGAAAAAATCTATTTGATAACACCTATTCACAGAGTTCCAAAAGATGTAGATCCAAGAAAAATTAATATATTTGTCTATAATGGAGATGAACCCATATCATTAGAAGAAGAACCAATTGTTCAAGAGGTTATAGGTGGCTATATAGTCGAACCTAAGAATATAGTTTTAGACAAACCAATTGGTAAGTTGACATATGTTTTATCGGATGGAACAAATGAAATATATAATAGTAAAGACAGTTTGTATCGAAATATAATAGCATTTAATAAAGATGGAAATGAATTAAAAAATAATACACCATATGATGATATTGTAATATTTGCAAGTGATATATTAGACAATCCTAAAATAGACATTTTTAAAAACAGTGAATACTACAAACTAGGAAGCCTACTTGTAAATATCGGAGATAGCTTATTAATTAATAATAATATATTTATATTTGATAATTTTTCTAAACCAGGAATTATTGGAGAACAAAAAAATGGTGCAAAAGTTTATATAGATGACAAAGAATTACCTGTATATAGCAGTGTACATAGTCTTGTGTTTGAAACAGAACGTAAAATTGAGAATCTAGCTATAGAAGTAAATAATCATAGATATAAAATTAATGATGATATAGATTTCAAACAATTTAAGGATGGATTAATTAATAACATAACAATTGAAATCGGAGATATGAATGCAAGCGGTTATTTTTATATTAGAGTTTTTGATTTTATAGAAAATGTAACAATATGTAAATATGATTTCTTTATTGATAAAAAATTATTTTGGACTTGCGAAGAAATAAAAAAAGATGAATATATGATTTTAGTTGATTCTTCACTAATAATAACTGATAATGAAAATAATGAAACAAATGAGTTTTATATTGATATTAAAGAAAAAACTGAAGCTGATATATATCTAAAATTAGGAAATGGAAAAGCAGCAAGATACATTTTAGACTTACCTATACAATTTTATAAAATAGATGATAGTAAATGGATAGAAATACATAATTACATCTGGTATTATGATATAGGATATAATTCAAAATTATATTTTAAAAATATAGTTTTTGATTCTGTTGAACTAATGAATAGAGACAATTATAGTATATTAAAATTTCAAATAGATAATAAAAATAATAGCATTGATATAAGTGTTCTTAAAAACTATAAAAGTGAAAAAGGATTAAGGTTAATAGTAAAAAAATCTGATCTAGAAATATCTAATATTGAAATATTAAATGAATGTAAATATATTGAAGAAAAAAGTAATATAACATTTGATCCTCAAGAAGACATTTTAGAAATAAAAACAGAGTATGTTGGAAAAAATACAATAATTTTAAAAGTTGAAAATGAAGATAATAAAGTGTTTTTTAGTAAAGAAATTAATAAAAATATTTCTATAACAAAATTAAAAGTTTATCAAACATTTAGAAATTACACAATTAAGTTTTATGAACAAAAGCAAGAATTGCTAAATTCTGAAACACTAATTTATCAGAAAAAAATAAAAAGCTATAGTTATAATGATTTTATACATAGATACTTTAATATTAGCAAGATATATTATGGAAACGATTTAGATAATTTGAATGAGATGAATTTATGGAGTACATTTATATATATTGACGATAGGATTGGAAATACAACTTATGTTGGCAGAGTATACCAAATGAGAGAAAACAAACAGAATTACATGGATAAAGTAAATCCTGTAAAAATGGAATTAACAACAACTATAAATGATGACAAAATGAATGCAATTATTACTGTATTAGAAGGAGAATTGGAAGGAGCAGGATTATTATTAGATAAAGATAACAAAACTATTTATAATGGAGATAGTCCTAAATTGCAAGATATATATGAATATGAAATATTATTAGAAAAGAGGAAAAAATATTGAAAAAATTAAATCCAATAGAACAATCAGAATATATTGAAAAAGAATTTAGAGAGTATGTAAAATCTACTTTTCAAATAGAAGATGAAATATATGAAAAAGAGTTTCAAAAAGAACTAGAAAGAGCAGAGTTATGCAAAGGTCCATTTTTAAGTAGTGAATTGCCTTTTGAAAAAGGACATTCAATTAATGAATTAGTTGATGAAGGTAAGATAAGTAGAGAATTTTTAAAATTATCTAAAATTAATATGGATCTAAAATTATATCAACATCAAGAAAAAGCATTAGAAATAATTGGACAAGGACATAATGCTGTAATTACAACAGGTACTGGATCAGGAAAAACAGAAAGTTTTTTATATCCAATTTTAAATCATATATTAAAGGAAATTGAAGAGGGAAAAGGTGGTCCAGGAATTAGAGCTTTATTCTTATATCCTATGAATGCATTGGTAAATGACCAAATTGAGCGTGTAAGAGAAATATTATCTAACTATCCTCAAATCACATATGGATGTTTCACAGGAGAGACTTTGGAGAAAGGTAATGAAAATCTTAGGGAAAAACTTTCAGCTAAATATGAAACTGAAATACCTGAAAATGAAATAGTAACAAGGGAAGAAATAAGAAAAAATCCACCAAATCTATTATTTACAAATTATTCAATGCTAGAGCATTTATTAATAAGACCAAGTGACTTTAACATATTTACCTCACAATATATTAATAAATGGCAATTTGTTGTATTAGATGAAGCTCATACTTATACAGGAGCTTTAGGAATAGAAATTGCTCTATTAATGAGAAGAGTAACAGGAATATCAAATAGAGAACCTCAATTTATATTAACAAGCGCCACTTTAGGTGATGAAAAGAAGGATATTGATAAAATTATAGATTTTGCTGAAAGTTTAACTTCAAGAAAATATTCAAAAGATGATATTATTTTTGCAAAAAGAGTACCTTTAAATAGTAAAGAAATAGGCTATTCTGTTAAACCAGAAAAATATACAGAAATAATAGAGAACTATCAAGATATAGACAAAGTAAGAAGAATAATTCAGGAATATGCAAAAATAGATGATTGTAAAAGCAAAGAAGAGATGATTTATGAACTACTAGTAAAAGATAAAAATGTCTATTTGTTATATGATCAAGTTAAAAATGCAAAAAAGAAAACTTTTAAGGAAATTAAATCAGAGATAGATAAGAATATTTCTATGTCTAATCAACAATTAATAGATTTGATACAATTGATAACAAAGGCAAATAAGAATGGTAAAACTTTATTTGATTCAAAATATCATACGTTTATTAGAACACTAGATGGGGCTTTTATTACTTTAGGAAAAAATAAAAAAATAAGGTTAACTAACCATAAAGAAATTGATGGAATGAAAGCATTTGAAATAGGATTGTGTCGATATTGCAATCATATGTATATCATTGGAAAAATATATGAAAATCAAAATGGTTGTAAATTACATCAAAATGCAGATATAGACATAGATGAAAACTATGGTGATATTGAGAATATAAATGTTGATTATTTTCTAATTAAAGATAATTCTGAAATTGATGAAAAATTTGTTGATGATGTAGAGGAATATGTTGTATGTAGCAAATGTGGAACCATTTTTGGAAAAAACAATATAAATGCTAAAAGATGCAATTGTGGTAAAGAATATGAAGTTGAATTATTAAGAGTAAAAAATGAAGAATCAGAAATAAAGAATAATATTTCTACGTGTTTATGTTGTACAAGAAGAAGTTCAAGTGGAGTGGGGATTGTAAGTGGTTTTCATTTAAGTAAAGATAGTGCAACTGCATTATTATCGCAAATACTTTATGAAACTTTAGGTAAAAAAGATAATGAGTCAGAGGATTCTGGAGAAAAGAAACTTTCATTGAATTTCAATTTTGAGAATAAACCTAAAACAGAAAAAGAAATAAAACAATTTATTGCTTTTTCAGATAGTAGACAGCAAGCAAGTTTTTTTGCATCTTTCTTTGAATACACTCATAAGAGATTTTTAAGAAAAAGATTATTATGGGAAGAATTAAGAAAAAATAATCATGAACCTATAAAGATGCCAACATTAACAGCAAGATTAACAAAAGTAATAGAAGATAATAATTTATTTGATTCCGAAAATTCGAATTTTCAAGAAGCTTGGATAACAGCAATGTGTGAATTATTAAACATTGATGGTAATAATACTGCAGAAGGCTTGGGAATTTTTGCGTTTCAATTAGATGAAAAAGAAATAGAAGCAGCGTTAAATAGGTTTAATGAGGATGATATAAATAATTTTTGCAATCAATATAATATAAATAAAAATGAATTAATAAAAATAATGCAGGTAACATTTGATATATTTAGGAATTCTGCTGCATTATTATATACTGATTCAGAATTAACTCCTGAAGTGAAAAAAGATGAATTTGGTTATAGAGGATTTAATAACTACGTTGTTTTAAAAAGAGAAAGAAAATCAGAAAGAGTAGATGATGCCAAAGGAGAGAATAGACTTAGCTTTATTCCTTTAAATGAAAAAAGAGGAAACAAAATGAGTGACTATGTAAAAAGAGTTACAAAAACTGAAGATAGTGAAAAAATAAATACGTTCCTGGAAACAATTTTTGGGATTGCAGTTAATACAGGTTTATTTGCTGAAAAACAGGGAGATTATGAGAAACTTTATCAACTTGATGCTAATAAATATATTTTAAATAGTTATAAAAAAATAGATTTTTATAAATGTAAAGTATGTGAAAAAATAACACAATACAACGTAAAAAATGTATGCCCAACTAAAGGCTGTACGGGAATTTTGGAAAAATGCGATCCAGATGAAGAGTTAAAAAGAAATTATTATAGAAAAGAATACATGAATAAGGAAATTGAAAGGATTGTTGTCAAAGAACATACAGCTCAACTAGATAAGGATACAGGAAGAGAATACCAAAGAGGATTTAAAAATAAGAAAATTAATGTATTAAGTTGTTCAACTACATTTGAGATGGGTGTTGACATAGGTAAGCTTGAAAATGTATTTCTTAGAAATGTACCACCTACACCAGCTAATTATGTGCAAAGAGCGGGTAGAGCAGGTAGAAGAAATGATTCATCAGCATTTGTATTAACGTTTTGCGGAGCATCGTCACACGATTTTACATATTTTAATGATCCATCAAAAATGATTGCGGGAAATATAATGCCACCTCATTTTAGAGTGACAAATGAAAAGATTATATTAAGACATTTAACTGCAGCAGCATTAGGATTTTTCTTTAAATTACATCCAGAGTATTATAAAGATGTTGAAGCTTTGATTTGTGAAAATGGTATTGTAGAATTTATAGATTATTTAAAAAACAAGCCAGAAGACTTAAAAAAATATATAGATGAAAGAATCTTGGATACAGATATCAAAAATTTATATGGAAGCAATAAATGGATAGATAAAGTTATAAAAGATGATGGAAATCTACAAAATTTTATTGATTATAATTTAAGCAAAATAAAAGAATTAGAAGAGGCAAAAGAAAAAGCTTATAAAAATGGTGAAGATAGTAATGTGAAATACTATGGAAATGAAATAAGAAAGATAAAGCAACAAGAGATAATAAGTAGTTTATCAACATTTAACATTATTCCTAAATATGGTTTTCCAGTAGATGTTGTTGACTTAAAAGTATATGATAACAATGGATTTAATAGTAAATATAAACTATCAAGAGATCTTTCGATAGCAATTTCAGAATATGCACCTGATTCAGAAGTAATAGTTGATAAGAAGAAATTAACATCTAGATATGTATTAAAACCTAAATATGATGTGGATTTATCTAAATATTACTATTATGAATGCGAACATTGTGAAAGAATTAATATAGGATTAGTTGCTGAAAATATACAAAAATGCAAATATTGTGGGGAACAACATGGAGAGGCAATAAGAACATATTTTGTAGAGCCTATATTTGGCTTTGCAACTGATATGAAAAATAAAGATTCAAAAACTCAAAAACCTAAAAAAACATATTCAGGAGATTACAATTATATAGGAGAAGGAACTAATAATAATGATGAAATTTCATTTAATAATTATGTATTTATAGAATCAGCAAAAGATGATACATTATTAGTTATGAACACAAACCCATTTTTCAAATGTCCATATTGTGGATATACAGAATTAGATAAAAAAGCAATGGGAAATAATAAAAAGAAGAAACATAAAAATTGTAACGGATTTGATTGTACAAGTGAAATATTAGAAAAAACTGCTTTGGGACATCAGTTTAAAACAGATGTTGTAAAAATAAAAATAGCAGGTTTAGTGGAAAGAAAAAAAGCATTATCAACTATGTATGCACTTCTAGAAGGTATAAGTGAAGCTTTTGATATAGAAAGAAAAGATATAAATGCTATTTTAAACAAGAATGATGATGGATGGTATGAAATAATTGTATTTGATAATGTCCCAGGTGGTGCAGGACATGTAAAAAGAATGCTTGATCCTGAAGGACTAAAATTAGCTTTTAAAATGGCATATAATAAAGTTAATATGAATTGTTGTGATGAAGAATCATCTTGTTACAATTGTTTAAGAAATTATAATAATCAAAAGGTACATAAAGACCTTAAGAGAAGATTTGCAAAAGAAGTACTCAAAGATATAATTGAAAACATAGAGAATAAAGAAGATAATAATAGCATTATTCATTTAAGAGATTGTATAGATTACAATGAAGCTTATTCATTAGAAGATTTTGATTCTTGGAATGAAGTTGAAAGTTTTATTGATGGAATAGATGTATCAATGTTTATTAATGATGAAATAAAATTGGCTGATTTCTTAACAGCAATAATAAAATTTCCAGACAATATTCAAATTGAAGCGATTGCTGTTTGGAAGAATGAAAACATTATAATAGTTAATGATTATACTGAAGAAAAGCAAATAGAAGTATGTAAGAAATATGGAATAAATGTCTATAAAAGAAGCAGTATTAATTTTGAAGAAATAAAAAATATAATAGATAGGAGTAATAATTAATGGCTAAGATAATTCCAGAGAAGGTTATGTATTTTAATGCTAGTTACGGAGAAAAAAAAGTATATGAAAGTTTAAAGAAGTTACCTGATGACTATACTGTGTTTTATTCTGTAGCATGGCAATACAAGGATAGAATAAGACAAAATGTGACATGGGGGGAATCTGACTTTACTATACTGCACCCAAATAAAGGAATTTTAGTAATAGAAGTCAAATCAGGAGGAATTTCATATAAAAATGGAGAATGGTTACAAACTAGACTAGATAATAACGAGACCAAACACATGCAAGACCCTTTACTACAAGCTAATAGAAGTAAATATAGGTTTATAGATATAATAAATGAAGTTAAAGGATTTGGACAACAATGTGCAGTAGAGTCTGTAGTTTGGTTTCCATCTATTTCAAAAAGTGTAAAATTTCCTCAATTACCACTTGCATACAAAGATGAAATAATATTTAGAGAAGAAGATATAGAAGATCCTGAAAGAGCAATAAGCAAAGCATATAACTATTATAATTCAAGAGAACATACTAATATGGATAAAAGTATGGTTAAAAGAATTATAGAACGTTTAGCACCTGAATTTGATCTAATTGAAAGTATAAATAGTAAAAAGGAAGAAAAGGAATATTCTTTTTTAAAACTTACGAGGGAACAAAGCACATTATTAGATTATTTAATAGAGCAAAGAAAAGTAACTATACAAGGAACAGCAGGTACTGGAAAAACATTGATTGCTGTAGAGGAAGCTAAAAGACTATCAGATGAAGGAAGAACAGTATTATTCTTATGTTTTAATCACTTTTTATGCGAGCATTTGAATGAAAATTGTCAATATGCTAATGTTAAATATTTTAATTTACATAGATTATTATATAATTTTTCTGGTAATTATAACATTAAAGATGACGAATATTTAGATATACTAAATAAAATAAAAGATAAATTATATTTTCAAGATATAATAATAGATGAAGCTCAAGATCTGAATGATGATGTTATTAACTTTTTCTCTAAGTTATCTGATGAAAATGATGGTAAATTTTATGTTCTTTATGATAAAAATCAATTAATATATCAAAGAAAAAATGCAGAATGGATTGAAAAGTCAGAATGTAAATTGGTTTTAAGTAAAAATTGCAGAAATACATTACAAATTGCAGTTACTTCTAATAATATTATTGATATAAATGCTAAGTGGAATGATAATATAGTAAGTGGGGATATGCCACAAATTATATTTGCAAAAGATAAAGATTTAACTTTATTAGCAATTGAAAAATTAATTAAAGAATATAAAAGTAAAGGATTCAAAAACAATGAAATAACAATACTTACTACATTAACTGAAGAAAGATCTATACTATGTGGACAAGAGTTTATTGGAAACGATAAAATTGTTAAGGAAATGGATAACGAAAATATATTTTTTACATCATCTAGAAAATTCAAAGGTTTAGAGTCAAATGTTATTATTATTGTTGATGTTGAAAAAGAAGAATTTTTAGATGAAGAGAAAAAAAGAAATTTATATGTTGCAGCATCTAGAGCAAAGCATAAATTAGATATTATAGTTAATGTTTCTGAAGAAGAAATAGATGATATAGCAGAACAATTTAGTGATATAAATATAAAAAATAGTATTGCAAGGATAGCAACAAAACTAAAAGTAAAACCGATAAGTATATAAAATGTATAAGAGTTATTAGATTATAATAGGAATAAAAAAATAGTATACAAATGAAAAGCAAAGTAATAAAGTAATTAATTTTACAAAATTATTTTGCTTTTTTTGATATAAAGTTACACGTTTCGACAAATTTCGTAGGTAATACGATATATAATAAAAAAGAGGTGATAAAAGTGGAAACATATATTTTTTCAGTTATAACAGCAGCAATAAGTGGATTTGTAACATACTTAGTTGCAAGAAGTGGAAATAAAAAAGATATTGAAATGCTAAAGATGCAAAATACAGCAGATATGGAAAAATTAATGAACCAACACAAGATTGATATTGAAGCAATGAAAGAAAAACATAAGTTGGAACTTGAATTAAAAGAAGTTGAACAAAAATATAAATTGGAATTATTAAAATTAGAAAATGAAAATGAAATTAAAAAAACAACAGAAATTGCCAATAATGCATCTATGAATACAGCAACGAATCAGATATTTGGAAATATATTTGGAAGAGAAAGTGTACAGAAACAATTAGATAATGCAATAGAGGAAGCATTCAAAAATGCAAAAGCGAAAGGAGAAGAAAATAAGGGTGAAAATTAATATTCCTAAATATGTTATTAAAAATACTTATATAAATGGAAATAATATATATCAACTTGGCTTTGAAGGATTGAATGGAGATGTAGAACTAGAAGAATGTGAAGATGGATATTTAGTAAAAAATATTCTTGATAAAGATGTATTAATAACAAATCAAAATAAAAGATTTAATACTTATAAGTATGTTTTAAAGTATAAGCAAAATGAATTAAATGAAGAAACGGAGTTAAAGTGGTATAGATTTAGACAAGATGAAGATTTAGTAAGAATAAAAGAGCTATATGAAGAAAATTATAAAATAAAAAAAGAAATAATAGATAATGATAAAATAATAAAAATAGGATTAAGAACTCCTCAAGTAGGCGCAATTCATGCTATATTATCTAATATTACTAATCCAAAATATAAAGAAGGGATAGTAGTTATGCCAACAGGGACTGGTAAAACAGAAGTAATGTTAACTACTTTTTTAAGTGATGAAATAGAAAGATTAATAGTAATTACTCCTAGTAATGCATTAAGAGAGCAGATTGGAAATAAATTTAAACAGTTGGGAATATTAAAAAAAATTGGTGTTATAAATGAATTTTGCAAATATCCTGTTATTGGAATTTTGAAAAAGAGTTTTAAATCTAAAGAGGAAGAAGCTAAATTTTTTAAACAATGTAATGTTGTAATTACAAGTATGCAATTAGTTATAAATTTAGATGCAAAAAATCTTAATGAAAATTTTTCACATTTATTTATTGATGAGGCTCACCACATTACATTAAATAAGTGGGGAGATATAGTTAATAAATTTAAAAATAAAATAGTTCAATTTACTGCCACTCCATTTAGAAATGATGGGAAAATGCTAAAAGGGGATATTATATACAAATATAGTTTATTGCAGGCACAGGAAGAGAAATACTTTAAAAAAATTAATTTTGAACCAGTTATGGAATTTGATGAGGAAAAAGCGGATGAAACTATAGCAGAAAAAACTATTGAAGTATTAAAAAAAGATATAAGTAATGGATTAGAGCATATTGTTATGGCTAGAGTTGATTCTATTAAAAGAGCAGAACAGGTTTATGAAATATATGAAAAAATTGCTTCAGAGTTTAATCCATTAATGATAAATAATGAAATGAATAAGAATCAAAGGAATAGAGTATTAGAAAAATTATATAGTGGAGAATGTAAAGTTGTAATATGTGTGAACATGCTTGGAGAAGGTTTTGATTTTCCAAAACTTAAAATAGCCGCAATACATGATCCACATAAGGCAATATCTACAACAATACAATTCGTAGGAAGATTTACAAGAACAAGCAGTGATAAAATTGGTGATGCCACAATAATTGCAAATATATCAAATGAAATGACAAATAAATATATGGAAGAATTATATTCACAAGACTCTGATTGGAATAAAATTATTAGGCAGACGTCAGATGTATTAATTGATAAAGAAGATAGAAAGATAAAGTTCTTACAAAATTTTGAAGGAGAGATACCAGAAGTAATTCCACTTCAAAATCTGTATCCTGCCTTAAGTATGTATGCATTTAAAACAAAATACAAAAACTTTTTGATAGATAAAGCAATTGACAAAATTAAGGATGATAACATTATATTATCACAAAATTATGATGAAAATGTACTTGCTTGTATTGAAAAGCATGTTGGAAAGACTGATTGGTGCAGAAATGAAGAAATAAGGAAAGTTATATTTGATTTATATATAATATATTTTGATAAGAATAAACAAATTGTCTATTCAGGAACAACATCCAAAAATCCACCTATAGAAATATTAGATCAGTGTTTTGATGATTTAGAGCCTATAAATGGTGAAAATACTTTTAAATGTTTATACAATATTCAAAGATTAAAATTATCTACATTAGGTCTAAATGCAAATAACAGTGGTTATGTAAGTTATAGAATGTATGCAGGAAGAGATGTGATTGAGGGAATATCAGATCCAAATAAATTAAATTCTTATAAAAATAATTTATTTGGAAAAGGATATGAGAATCAAGATGAAGCTAGTATAGGGTGCTCAAAAAAGGGAAAAATATGGAGCAAAAAAATTGGAAACTTATTAGAATGGAAAGAATGGTGCGATTTGGTTGGAGAAAAACTTTGTAATCCTGATATTAAAGTAGAAGACATTATAAAAGATATACCAGTTCCACAAGACATAGAAAAATTGCCAGATAAAACTCCTATATCTATTGAATTTCAATCAGATATACTTATAGATAATGAAAGTAGATATATTATAAAAGCTGAGGATAAAACAGCAGAATTAACTGAAGTTGATATAAAACTATGTGAAGGAATAGAAAGAGGAAAAATTAAATTTTCTATAGAAAGTGTAGAAAATGATATCAATGAAATATTTGAAATGAAAATTACCGATAAAAAGGCAATTTATACTACTGAAGGTAAAAATATAGAGATTAAGATAGGATATAAATATAAAGCTCTAACAGAGTGGTTTAAACAAAATCCACCTAAAATAACATATGCAGATGGTTCAACTCTTGAAAACACATATTATTGGGAAGCAACAGCTAATGGAATATCAAAATTTAATAGAGAAGATATTATAGTATATGATTGGGATAAAACTAATATTAGAAAAGAATCGCAAGGAGTATCTAAAGCTGAAGATACAATTCAATTTAAAGTGATTGAATCTATAAAAGGCAATGGATATAATTTAATCTTTGATGATGATGGATCTGGTGAAATATCAGACATTATAGCAATAAAAGTTGAAGATGAAACAATTAATATAGATTTATTTCATTGTAAATATTCAAAAGAAGATTTACCAGGAGCAAGAGTTGGTGATCTATATGAAGTTTGCGGGCAAGCTCAAAAATCAATTAATTGGAAAACAAATTCAGAAAGATTGTTAAGACATATTTTAAGAAGAGAAAATTTAAGAGAAAAAAGAAATCCAGGAACAAGTAGATTTGAAGTAGGAGATAAAAATACGATTAATTCATTAATAAACATGTCAAGAGTATATTCATCAAAAATGAACGTATATATTGTTCAACCAGGAATATCTAAGAGTAAAGCAACAGATGATCAACTAGAACTACTTGGAGTTACAAAGACATGGCTTTGGGACATGTTGGGAGTTAAATTATATGTAATTGCAAGTAAGTAGTATAAATAAAATATTTATATATAAAAGTGTGAAATTAAGTAAAATAATTCCACACTTTTTATTATTTATCTATCTATCAAAACATCCCATAACTAGCTGAGAGCCATCTACAAAACCATTTCTATAATACTTTTCATTCATATAGATTAAATAATTCATAAAATCATCATAAATTAAATCAAGTTGCTTTTCAACATATTTATTATTTTGTTTAGGAACATTCTTCAATATTTTTTCTCTAAAATGATCAAACTTGAATTCATGTTCTCTATCTTGTTCATTTGTATAACATAAGTAGCTACTCTCCATACAATCAAACCATTCTTTTAATATATCATCTTCATTTACTTCTCTAAAATCAATCATAATAATTCTCCTAACATTTAATATTTTATAAAAGGGATTGGGACTTGTCCCATTGCATAGAATTTGAAAATACGAAAATCTCGTGTGAACAAATTCAGTGCTTGCTAGGACAAGAATTAATCCTTTTTAAATTTTATTTAACAATAAATTAACTCATTAAGTACAATTTCTTCAGCTCTATTTTTAATATTATTCATACATCTAACCCACTCTAATTGATTATTTTGTTTCAAATTTTCATCAACATTTTCGTTCTTAGCAAGTTCATTAATGATACTTTTTGCTCTCTCATTTGCAGTTTTATCTATCTCAATTAGGTACTCTGGTAATGTACCACTTAATATTAAATCGCTATATAAACCTATGCTATGTTTCTTCATATACTCTAATTTTAAACGCCCATATAATCCAATATGGTAATCAGAATTTGTTCCTTTTACTGCTAAATTAGGAATTAAATAATCTCCTTCTTTACGATATGTTATTTCTTTCATAATCAAAAACCTCCAAAATAAATTTTTAGGTTTCCCATTTTTATTGCGAACATACGTGTAAAATTCATGGGGAAAAGTTGGGGAAAAAATTCTCAAAAAAGTACAAAAAATTACACAAATGTTCGAAAAACTATTCCCCAAGTTTTCCTTGATAAATCAAGCAAAACCATTGAAATCACTAAAGTTCATAAACTTGTCGGCTAGCCCTCATAACCCGAAGGTCGATAGTTCGAGTCTATCCCCCCGCAACCAAAGTAAGATAATAACTCCTAGAGATTAGCTAGGAGTTATTATTATAGGAGGAAAATTATGAATAAAAAACAAAATTTTATGAACAAAATAAAAAACAGAAGCTTCGGCTGTGTAGCTATTACAACGAGATAATTGCTATAGGTTGTAATAGTTAAAAGTTATAGCAAATATATCTCGTTATTTTTAAGAATTAAAAGATAAGGAGATATAAAAGATGATAGAAATAGAATTAAATAATGTAAAAAAGAATTTTGGTTTGAAAAACGTTTTAGATGGAGTAAGCTTTGAAGTAAAGACAGGAGAAAGAATTTCACTAATCGGAGAAAACGACTCTGGAAAATCAACTATTTTAAAAATAATTAGTGGTGATGAAAAACAAGATACTCGGCAATGTAAATATAAGAAAAGGTGCTACTATAGGGTACTTAAAGCAAATATATGAAAAAGAACAAGAAGATATAATAGTTGGAAATTACCTAAAAGAAAGCTTTAAATAATTTACTCTCATGAAAAACAGGCTAAGAGAATTAGAAAACGAAATGGCAAATCCAAATCAAAATTTAGAGCGAGTTCTTCAAAAATATGGAAGATTGCAAGAAAAATATATTGCTTTAGGAGGATATGAATTAGAAGAAAAATTTAAAAAGATTTGTTCAGGATTTAAATTTGATGATGATTTTTTAAAGAAAGAATATAACACATTAAGTGGAGGAGAAAAAGTGCAATTAAAAGGCAAAAATGGCTCTGGAAAATCAACACTTATAAAAATAATTTTGGGCAAGGATAATGATTTTAGTGGAGAAATAAAAATAAATCCATCAGTAAAAATTGGATATATTCCTCAGGAAATAAAGTTTCAAAATGAATCTGATACAATATTAGAGTACTTCTTGAAAAATTTTGGTGGCAGTGAAACACAGGCAAGAACAATTTTAGCTAGATATATGTTTTACGGGGAAAATGTTTTTAAAAGGATGAAAGAATTATCTGGAGGAGAAAGAGTAAGACTTTTAATTGCTGAACTAGTAATTAAGCAAACCAATTTTTTAATACTGGATGAGCCAACTAATCATTTGGATATTTCAACAAGAGAAATACTTGAAGATAACTTAAAGGCGTATTCAGGAACTATATTATTTGTTTCACATGATAGGTATTTTGCGAGAAAAATTGCGGAAAGAGAAATTGAGTTATAGTAGAATATTAAATTTATAATAAAAAGTAGATGAGAATATTAATTCATCTACTTTTTATCTGCTATAAATATTTTTCCATTATATACATTTGTTCTTCATTTAATTCCTTTTTGTTATTAGCATACTCATATCCTAGTTTGTGATAAAACTCACATCCAGTAATAGAGGCGGGAATTACCAGTTTTTTTGCAGGAATGGTTAAAGCAAATTTTTCAATTTCATTAATTAACATTTTACCTATACCTTGCTTGTGGTGAGCTGTGTCAACAAATACAGCCAGTATCCAATACTCTCCATTATCGTTATACCATGATTTATCAATGCTAGCTGTACCAACAACTTTGTGATTTTCTAAAGCTACAAAGGCTTTTGTTCTTTCAGGAAGAACTTTTCGAATTTTTTCAGGTGTAAATTCTTTAGAAAAGTTTTGAACAAATTCAATGCCGTAATCTTTTGAGTTTACTTCTAATAGGTTTTGTATAATAATTTTTGATATTTCTTCAGCATATCTATCTTCATATTCTATTATTTTCACTGTATTACCTCCTTGCATAAGATTTTGTTAAAAATTATTTTGATATATTATATCATAAAAATTTTAACAAAATAAGTGGAACAAACTAGAAAATTATGATAGAATATGAGATGAAAAGATAGGAGCATAAAAAAGGAAGGAAAAAGATGAAAGCTGAACTTGAAAAAATAGATAGAAAACTTAAAAGAATTAGAATAAAAAAGATGCCAAATACATTTTTAAGTATTATCAATAAAAAGTTTGATGAGGTAACAATTTCAAGATGTTTAGCATTTCTATTAAACCCGCAAAATACTACAACAAAGATCATAAAAGAATTGCTAAATGTTTCTAAAATTCCAGAGGATGAGAAGAATTTTTGTGAATTATTAGAAAATGAAAACACATATTTTGAAAACATAGAACTGGAAGAGGCTATTTCAGAGAGAAGTAGGATAGATATTAAGATTGAATTTTCAACTTTTGTAATAGTAATAGAAAACAAGATAAATTCTATGGAAAATGACATTCAATCAGTTAAGTATGAAAAAGATTTAGAAAGAAATATAAAACCTATAAAGTATATTTGTATTAAACCTAAATATAATCCTACTATAATGGTAAATGAAAAATTTGCACATGTTACATATAGCCAAATAGTAGAAATACTGAAAAACGTTACAAAATATGATTTAAAAGAACAAGAAAACTATTGCTTTATAGAAGATTTTATTAAACATGTGGAGGGATATTTAATGAATGAGGCACAATTAGAAATAACAGAAGATGTGGAAGTATATATTGATAATCAAAAAATAATAGATACAATGATTTCAAATTATAAAAAGCAATCTGAAGTAATAGCAGAAAAGCTGGAAGAAATAGTTAAACGTAAATTTGGCGAAAATTTTGAGGTATATACTAATAACAAATGGAAATGTATTCAAATTTGGAAGAAGAGCTGGACAAATGAACAGTATAGTGGTATACATTATGAGATTTTGTGGAACGAAGATGGAATAATTGGAAATAATGTTAAAATAATTTTTGCGATACATAATGAAGGAAAAACGAGAAATATATTTCCAGAAATCAAACATCGTACATTTAAAACAGAGAGTTATAGAATGAATGATTCAAAAAGTATTATTGAAAATTTGAACAAAATTGTTGAAGAAATGTATAAAATAGCAGAAGAGAATAATGAGGCAATAGATAAGGTAATTGGTAGTAGAAAAAAACAAGTAAAATAGACAGAGCTTAAAGAGTGAAGTTGTCAACAAAAAGTAGACACAAAAAAGCAGATGATATGGAGCAGACCATTAATGAGTCTGCTCTTCCAATTTAATTATTTTTTCTTATGTGAATGTTTTGGTTGCCTCTGTGAAAGTGCAGAACCAGCAATAGATTTTGTTCTTGCTGAAGATCTACCATCTCTTAAAACTTCTGAAGCTTTAGAAGCAATTCCTGCAGATGTCTTTTTACATCCTGCCATAAATATCACCGCCTTTCTAGGATTAAAATCCTTCCTCCATTTGACTTTATTCTAAAAATTTGATGATAAGCTAATTATAACAGATAAAACATAGAAAATCAATATTATTTTTAAAACATTTGCATAAAAAATACAAAAAAGATAAAAATAATATTGAAATCACTTGCATTTTTTGAAAAATAGAGTATAATATATAAAGAGAGGTGAGAGAAATGTTAATTCAATTTAGTGTTAAAAATTACAAATCATTTAAAGAAGAACAGGTTTTTAGTATGGAAGCAGGAACTGGTGATGAAAATATTGAGAATATAGTTACGCTCAATGAAACCAATGAAAGAATATTAAAAACTACAGCTTTATATGGAGCAAATGCATCAGGAAAAACTAATTTGATAAGTGCATTTTCTGCTGCAATAATGATGGTTAGATTATCAAACAATAGACAACCTGGGGAAAAATTAATGCAGATGGAACCATTTGCATTTGATGATAAAACAAAAGTGGAACCATGCGAATTTGAATTTATTTTTTATACAAATAATAGTAAATATGTATATGGTTTTAAAGCAGATAAAAATAAAATACATGAAGAGTATTTATATCAGTATTTTTCAGCAAAAGCGACCAGAATATTTGAAAGAACAGGTGAAGAATATAAATTCTTACAGTCTGATGAAGGAAAATTAAATTCAATTAAAAGTCAAAACCTAGAAAACAAATTATTCCTAGCAACTGCAACAACATGGAATTATGATAAAACAAGAGCACCATATTTATGGTTTGCAGAAATGATTGATACTTATATAGGAGGTAATGAACTTAATCCATTTTCAATAGAAGCTTATAATAATGATGATGAAAATGAAAGCCTAAAAAAATTCACATTAAAATTGTTGGAAGAAGCAGATATTGTTATTAAAGACTATAATATAGAAATAGAAGAAGCTGAAATGGATGCAAATATGATAATGCAATTAAGAAGCATGAATGTTCCACCACATGTAATTACACCAAAAACAACCATAATAAAAAGTATAACTATGTCTCATGAAATTACAAGTGAAAACGGGGAAACAAAAGTATACAACTTAGATTTAGCAAATGAATCTTCTGGAACTAAAATAATATTTGCAATGGCTCCATTGTTAAAAAATGTATTTGAGAGAGGCAAGATATTTGGAATTGATGAAATAGAAAGAAGTTTACATCCAAGTTTAGTAGAAATGATAATCAAATTTTTCCATAATTCAGAAATAAATAAAGGAAATGCTCAGTTAATATTTAATACACATGATACAAACTTATTATCATTAGATCTATTTAGAAGAGATCAGATATGGTTTGCAGAAAAAGATCCAAAGAAAGGTGCTACTGAATTATATCCATTAGATGATTTTTCAGTAAGAAAAACAGAAAATATTCAGAAAGGATATTTAAATGGAAGATATGGAGCAATCCCTTTTGTAGCCACAGGTGATAGCTTATGGCAGGAATGAGAAGATTTGAACAAAGAAGAAGAAATACTGAGAAAAGAAAAAGAAATCCATTTGTTATAATTGGATGTGAAGGAAAAAATAAAACTGAAAAAATATATTTTAATAATTTCAATAGTCGACAATGTATTATTAAATTTTCTAAAGGAAATAGCACAGACCCTATAGGAATTGTGCAAGATTTAATAAATTTTATCAAGAGCAATGAAATTGAATTAGAAGAAAATGATAAAGTTTATGCGGTATTTGATACGGATGTAGGACAAAATAAGAAACAACGAATAGAAGAAGCAAAAAGTTTAGCAGCAGAGAATGGGGTTGAAATAATAACTTCAACTCCTACATTCGAATTATGGTTTTTGCTACACTTCGGATTTACTACAAAAGTATTTGTTTCAAATAAGGCTTTGAAGGAGGAATTGGCAAGAAAAATACCAAATTATTCAAAGATCAATAATACATATTTAACTGTTAAAGATTTAACAGGACAAGCTATTGAAAATGCTAAAAGATTAGAACAATATCAATTAAAAGAAGGACAAGCATTAGACAGCGAAACTTGTAATCCATACACAGGAGTTTATAAAGCTGTAGAAGAATTAATAAATAGGAATAAAGAAAAACAATAAAAAGTATAAGTGGGAACTTTGAGACCATAGTAAATGAGAGTATCGAAAAGTTTGTGTAAACTTTAAACTTCTTATGATATAAAACATAAATATGAAAAAATTTATTTATGTTTTTAACAAAAATTAATATAAATGACAAATTTAAATTTGTCAAGGTATGATTTTTAAGCCTGCTGAAATTTCGATTTTAGCAGGCTTAAAATTAGCCTTTTTCAATTAGTCAATAATAACCCTATCTGGAAAATAAATATTTAATTCTGCCAATGTTACACCCAAATTTGCGTATCTACTAGTCCATTTTTCAATAATCATTTGAGTTGATAAATACATACCTTTTTCTAATGCTTGAACCGTTGGAAATACTCGTCTTCCTTTATTTAATCTTTTGTAACAATTATTTAAACTTTCTATTGCATTTGTTGTATACATAATTTTTCTTGTTTGTGGTCCATATTTGAAGAATGGCTGTACATTATCCCAATTATTTTCCCAATTTTCTAATGAAACTTTTCTTTTTGACCATTTTTCTTTTAACTCCTGTAAATTGCTATATGCTTCGTCTTCTCTTGATGCTGTATATATTAACTTCAAATCTTGTGCTAATTCTTTTCTATCTTTGTACGAAACATATTTCAATGTATTTCTAATTAAATGTACTATACAACGTTGAAATTCAGTCTTTGGATATACTGCTGCTATTGCTTCTTTTAATCCTTTTAAGCCATCTGCACACATTATTAGAATATCCTTTAATCCTCGATTTTTAAATTCATTAAGTACACTCATCCAATATTTTGCACTTTCTGAATCTCCTATGTAAAATCCAAGTATTTCTTTTTCTCCTTCCATTGCTACTCCTAATGCTATATATACGGCTTTTTTCACTACAACTCCATTTTCTTTAACACTAAAATATGTTGCATCTACAAATACTATTGCATATTGCTCATTTAATTGTCTTTGTTTCCATTCTTGTATTTCTGGTATTATTTTATCTGTTATGGCTGTTACCATGTCTAGACTTATTTTTACGCCATATATTTCTTCTATTTGGTCATGGATATCCTTATTTGACATTCCTCTTGCATACATTCTTATTATTTTACTTTCAATGTTTGAAATATCTTTTTGTCCTTTTTCAACAACTATTGGATCAAAACTTCCTTGTCTATCCCTTGGAACATTTAACTGTATATCTCCTTGAGATGAATGTATGGTTTTATTGGAATATCCATTTCTATAATTCTCGTTGTCATCCGTATATTCATTTTTTTCGTAACCTAGATGCTCTGTTAATTCGGCATTTAACATTTCTTGAAGTGTATCTTTGAATAAATTTTTCAATGCATCTTCAACATCACCAGCCGTCTTTAATTCATTACTACTTATGAATTCCTTAATCAATTTTCTTCTTTCTTCACTTATTTTTCTCTTTTTGCCATATAAAAAACCTCCTTATGACATTTATATAATATCATAAGAAGGTGTATTTTTAAACTTTACACAAATTTTTCTATATATTCGAAAAACAAAAGAAGAAATGACGTTAATTAAAATTTAAATTGTTGTTAATCCAAATCAAAAATTTATCTTTGGGTACAAGTTTTCTTTTACCAATTCTCAATATAGGAAATCCTTTGCTATCCATAAGTTGATATGAATTAGCTTTTGATATTCCTAAATATTTACTAATATCTTTTGCAGATAATACAGCTGGTAAATCTTCTTTTGCTTTAAAACTACTTTGCATAAGCATTCCTCCTTTCATAATTTTTGGTTAATGTACATTTCTAAAGTGGGTATTAAATAGAAATAATTAATGTAAAAAAACAATTGAGAAAATATCCTCTCACTTGTACAGTCACTTAGAAGGAAAAAATAAACCCTAATTTGAAAATTTCCTAAAATTTTTTTATTAATGTATAAAAGGTGAAAAATAATTTTCTCACTTATTAAAGTAATCTAGAAGGCAAATTTGAAGTCTAAATTGAAAAATTCATCTATTTAAATGGACAAAAGAACTTAAATTATATAACATAATAATTAAGAAAAATCTGTTATAAATAAAAGCGTTTTGGTTTAAAACATATACAAAAATAGAAAAATATGTTAAAATTGTAATATAAGTTTTAGGAGGAATATATGGTTAGAATAGTTGTTTTAAATGATAATAGAAAAAATAATCCACAATTAGAAAATGAACATGGACTTTCATTATATATTGAAGTTGATGGATATAAAATTTTGTTAGATGCAGGACAAACTGATATATTTAAGAAAAATGCTAAAAAATTAGGTGTAAATTTAGATGATCTAGATACAATCGTATTAAGTCATGGACATTATGACCATGGAAATGGTTTAAAACATATAGATAAAAAGATTCCTTTAATATGCTGTCCGGGATGCGATTGTTATAGAGTAAGTAAAAGAACAGGAAATTATGGAGGATTAAATCAAAAGGTAGAAGAATTATCAGAAAAGTTTGATTTAATACAAACTACAGAACCATATAAAATAACAGAAAATATTTTCTTTTTAGGTCAAATAGAAAGAAAAACTGATTTTGAAACAAAGAGTTTTCCAATGACAAAAGAAGATGGTACTGATGATGTAGCAATAGATGACACAGGGATTGCAATAAAGACTTCAAAAGGTTTAATTGTAATATCAGGTTGTGCACATAGTGGAATATGCAATACGGTTGAATTTGCAAAAAAAATAACAGGTGAAAGAAATATACTGGCAGTTATAGGAGGTTTTCACTTAAAGAATGTGGATGAAAGTACTTTAGAAACAATATCATATATGCAAAATAATAATGTTCAAGGTGTTTATTTAGCACATTGCACATCAGATGAAGTTTGTCAGGAATTTGAGAAACGTATGCCATATAGAGCAAAAACAATGAGAGTAGGAGAGGAATATTTATTAGACCAAAAACAAGTAGAAAGAGAGATTTAAATATGGTAGATTTAGAATTATATAGAATATTTACAATTGTTGCAAACGAGAAAAATATAACAAAGGCAAGTGAAAAATTAAATATTTCTCAGCCAGCTGTTACAAAACACATTAAAAATTTAGAAAATGCTCTTGAATTAAGACTATTTAATAGAACTAATCATGGAATAGAATTAACTTCTGATGGTCAAAAAATATATGAAGAAGCAAAAGAAGCGGTAGAAACGCTAAATAGTATTTTTATTAAATATGGAAAAAACAGAAATATAAATTTAGGAGTACATGTAAGTATGTACAAAATGTTTAGTAAAATATTAACTAAATTTTCTAATATTAATGAGAATATTACAATTAATATATCTGATACAGATTTAATAAATATGCTAGCTCCAGATTTATCTGATATGATAAGCAAACTAGAAAATGAAAAACTTGATATTATTATTTCAAAAAAAACAGATAACTATAATCATAATAAAATAGAATTTATAAATATTGGAGAAATTCAAGATATTTTAGTAGTTAATAATAATTCAAAATTATTAGGAAAGAAAATTAGAATTGAAGATATAATAGATATGCAAATATGTTTGCCTAGAAAGGGGTCTGTAACAACCAATAATTTTATTAACGCATTACAAATAGAAGAAGATAAATTAGTAAATGCAAAGCATATTACATATAATGCTATGTTAGATATAATAGAAGAAAATAATGAGGTTGTTGGGCTTATAAGTAAACAATATATAGAAAAGGAATTGAATAATAAAGAAATATCAGAGTTGACAACAGAATTTAAAATTCCACCGATAGAATATGGTGTATATATAAATAAGAAAAATAAGTTTAAAGAATTAAATCAATTAGTAAAATTTATAAGAGAAAATAAATAAGAAAATAGAGTTATAACCAAAAGTTATAACTCTATAATTTTTTTGTATTTTACATAACATTTGAATCAGTTTATAATATAATTAAGATAAATCGAGGAGGTAAAAAAATGAAAAAACATAATTCTATAAAATTTAGTAGATGTGTACCACTTCCTATCGGATATAAATTAGCAGTATGCCCAATATGTGGAGGTATACATTTAACAGGAACATTATTAAATGAAAGTGCAGATGAGCAAGATCCAGATATAATGTGTAAAGATTGCGGTAATATAATTAGTGAAGCCATAGTTTAGAAAGCGAGGAAATAATATGAATGAAGAACTAAAAGAAAAAATAAAAAATTTTGCCAAAGCAGATTACCCAAGAGTTGGAGAGCATATATCATTAATAGAGTGTTTAAAAACAATTACAAATGACCCTAGCTTTAAGTTAGAAGATGAATCAATAAGTGTATTAATTAATAATAGAGAATTTGAACTTTTGGATGTATATTGTCCTGATTTAAAAGAACCAAATTCATGTTTATGGTACGAATCAGCAAAGATATGTTTAAAAAAGGGAAACTGTGTTATTAAATATTTTTTTGAAGACACATCCGATAAAATAAGTTATGCAATCATTTATGAAGAAAATGAAAATGGTTATATTGAAATACAAGGCAAAAAATATAAGACAATTAGTATTTTAGATAAAGAGAATGCTAAAGATACAGCTAAAGCTAAAGATGCAGCTAAAGCTAAAGATGCAGTCTCACTAGACGATTAGCATAATTTGACCACTTTTTTGACCACAACCGAAACAAAAAACAATGGAAATAACGGGATTTGACCGCTGGTTCTCATAACTCTAAGGTCGTAAGTTCGAGTCTTACCTCCGCAACCAAAAATTTTATTAGAGTCGCAAGAGATTGTGGACTCTTATTTTTTGCTCATTTTAAGTTACATAAAATGAATTGGGCACCATTTTGGCACAAATCTATATAAAAAGGTTTTTTGGTAAACCTTGAATTTTCGATATTTATAAATATATTTGATTAAATTCTATTTGAAATAAAATAAAAAAGATTCTGCTTAAATATAAAATATTAAATTGTGAAATTAATTAAAAGTATTTAAGCAGAAACTGTTATGTCTTGATTTACTTCTTTATTATTATAATTTTTCATAGAATTTTTTTCCTTTCAATTTTTTGTATAAATTTATGTGATAAGCATCTAATTGGCTTTAAAATATTTTTTTGTATCTTCCCTATAAAGAAAGATTATCAAGTTTATCTGATGCCTCTCTGTCCATTCTCGCAAATGCATGGGCATAGATATTTAATGTTGTAGATGTTTGAGCATGTCCTAATCTATTACTAACAGTTCTAACATCTAATCCTTGTGCAATAAGCAAAGTTGCATGTGTATGGCGTAAGCCATGAAATGTAATATGTGGCAAGTTTTTATCTTCTAGGAACTGCCTAAACCATTTTGTAATTGTATCTGGATGCATAGGAGAACCATTCCATTGTACAAATAATCGATTTGTATTTTGCCATTTGTCTCCTAATTTTAATCTTTTTTTTGATTGTTTTCTTTTGTAATCTTTTAAAAGTTTAGTAATTGAATCAGGGATTCTAATAACCCTGTTTGATGTTTCAGTTTTAGGATCTTTTGTATAGATACCAATAGAAGAAACATATTGACTAGCCTGTCTTACAGTAATTGAAGAATTTTTTAAGTCTACATCTTGCAATTCTAATCCTAAAACTTCTCCACGTCTTAATCCTGTGAAAATTGTTAAAAGGATAATGACTCGAAACTTTAATTCTTCACTTTCCAATGCCTTAATTAATGCAATTGTTTGTACATCATCATAGAAATTAATACTTGGATTTTTAGCTTTAGGTGGTCTTACCCTTGATGCAGGATTGTATGGAATCATTTGCCAATATACTGCTTGTTGTAACATAGAATGTAATAATCTGTGATGTTCCAGTACAGTTTTTGAAGATAACTTATGTTTAATATTTTTTCTAATATATGTTGATTCACTTAATTCTTGATATAAATACATTAATTGCATTGGTTGAATTTTGTCTAAATACATGTTGCCGAGATAGGGGAGAATCCTTGACCTTAACATACTTTTATATCTTTCATAAGTTTTAGGAGACAAATTTGGAATAGCATAATTGTTAATCCAAAAATCAGCATAATCTCTAAAACGCATCTTTTTTGCAGATAAGGCTTGTCCAGTTTCTATTTCAGATATAAATAATGCTAATTCTTTTCTAGCTTCATTTTTGTTTTTAGCTTGAACAGTCTTTTTATAGATAATTTTTTTGCCTTCTCCTGTGTAGCCACCAGAAACTCTTAATCTATATGAATTCTCTCCACGTTTTTCGATATTTCCTACCACACCTTTATCACCTCCTTTCATGTGGTAGGGAATAGCTATGAATTAAATATATTTAAATACTTCTTTTGGATACAGTATTTTGTTCTTATTTTTAAATTCATCAATATCAATCCATTTTGCAATAGTTTCACCATGATCATCTATTACCTTATATTCTTCTTGATAATTTTCATCAGATATTTCGATTGAGTAAAATAAAATCAATTCATGAGCTTTTTTTCCTTGATATGTAAAGATATTTTCTGATATTCCTAAAAAATTTTTAACTGTAATATCAACATTGATTTCTTCTAAAAACTCACGTTTTAAAGCTTCCTCACTTTTTTCTAGAAATTCAATACCTCCACCTAAACATCTGTAAAAAGTTTCATTTTTTACTTTATCAAAACCTTCTGAAACTAATAGCTTATTGTTTTTAATAGCAAGACCTAAAGCAATTGGTCTTATTTCTTTAAATTTGTCCACAAAAATTAAACCTCTCTTTCTCCTAAATCTTCTGAAAATCTTAATAAATATCCATCAGGATCTTGTACTAAAAATTCTTTATTACCTAATAATTTATTATCTTGTCTATACCAATTTTCTTCAATATCAAATGTTATTTCATAATTTGCATTTTTTAAATTGCTATATATTTGTCTTATATTATCCACCTCTAACTGAAAGTTTATTCCATTACCAAAAGGATAGGTAATAGGGGCAATATTCCATTTATCAGTAATATAAAATTCTTGTAGCATAAATTGAATTTCACCTAAACTTATAAATGCAAATTTGTTTTCTGGTCTATCATATTCAAGTTTAAATCCAGCAGTTTTATAAAATTTTAAACTATTTTCTAAATTAGTAACAGATAATTCAGGTATGTTTTTATTAAATTCTAAGTAATTTGGACTTCTAATTATTTCACTAGTATAAAATTTTTCTTGAAAATCTGTCAGTAATTTTATTTCGCTATTAGTAAAAGATTTACTTTCTGGAGCTATAATTAATTTATCATCATCATCATCAACTCTATGAATCACTGCAATACATTTTCCTTTATACTCTTTCAATGGTTTATATTCTCCTAATACATAACAATCTAACTCTTCACCATCTCCACTTATTGTATTTGGGACATATCCATAATTAACTAAATAAATATGATCTGGATAATCTGGATGACTACTTCCTATAGGTCTATCAATTTTTACTTCTACAATTTTATCTAAATATTCTAAACTATTCATAGAATTATCCTCCTATAATCTTTCTGCAATTTTAAATCCTAAATCTAATATATTTCTTTCCATAAGTTCTTTTGAGCTATCATCAATTTTTCTTCTATCCCATTCAGTTCCATCTAATGTATCATCACCATATAAGAATTGATATATTGGAATATTTCTAAATTGGCTAACAGCCATTATTGAAGCGCATTCCATTTCAACGACAATACAACCATCTTCTTTTCTTTTTTTCATGTTTCCTGCAGTTTCTCTATAAATAGCATCAGTTGTCCATGTTTTACCTTTTACATATGGAATATTTAATTCATCAAAAATTGAACAAAGTTTATTTGCAGTTTTTACTTCAATATAATCACTAGGTTCAACATAATGATAGCTAGTACCTTCATCTCTATAAGCAGCAGTAGGAATTATAAAATGTCCCTTTAAAATATCTTTATCTAAAGTACCACAAGTTCCATATATTAATATTTTTTTAGCGCCCATAGCAATTAATTCTTCAGCTGTTCCAGCAGTACCAGCACCACCTATAGTAGTTCTTGTTATTGCAAATTCTTTCCCATGAAAATTTAATTTGTAAATAGGAATAAATAAACCAGCATTAACATGACCTATAATTTTCATTCCATATTCTTCTTGTAAATAGTCGAAAAATCTTTCTTTAAAAATTAAAATAGCAACTTCTGGAAAATTTTCTATTTCATCTACCAAATTTTTAGGGCTTAGAATTTCTTTTGTTTTATTATCAAATGTATTAATTATACTCATATAAAAGCTCCTTTCAAACTTATTTTTTACATTTATGCTTACTATCAGGCAAATAAAATTTATTGCACTCAAAACAGTAATTTGGAATATTACCATTTTTTATATCCAAAAACAATTCATAATACATCAAAGAAAGTAAAGATTTATAAGAAATACTTTCTACAATTTCACCTGAATCAGTTCTTACAAAACGTTTTCTAATTCCACCAGTTCTATAAGAAATTTGCTCTAAAGTTTTTTCTAACAATCTATTATCACAAGATAAGTTATAAACCAAACGGTGCATTTCTGATAAATAATCTATATAACAAGATATAGGTTCAAAATACCCTGTTATTTTATATTCTTCTAATATTGAATTAAAACTATCTTTTCCAGGAAAATCAACTGTTTTAAAGTTTAGGTCAAATTGAAATAAAGAAGGGTTATAATAATCTGTGTCAAATATTCCTAATTCAAATGGTTTAAAGATTGGAAAAGAAACATTAAACTTTTCATTTGTAGATTCATAAACTTCTCCAAAGAAACCATATTTGCATGCGAAACTATAAATAGTTTTATAAAAAGTTTCTCTATCTGTTGCATAAGAATTAATATTTAAAAACTCTAAATATATTCTTGAATTTTTTTCTTTTTCATCCAATGGATTAAAGAATATAATTTTAGAATCTTTATTAGGACCATAAACTTCTTTACCAGTAAAAGAAGAATATTTTATGGGATTTTTTATTTTTAACCATAATGGTTTTTGATTAGGTAATATATCAATATAATCTTCTAAAGTTTTAAAACTATATTCACTAACTAAAGAATTGTTTTTTCCAGTTAAATATCCAACAGGTACATTAAAAAAGTTAGATAATTTATTTAAAACTTCAAATCCTGGTGTGGAATTATTTGATTCATAATTTGCGATTATTGATCTTTTTTCTCCAATAGCATCTGCTAATGCTTGTTGTGTAATACCTTTATTTTTTCTTAACTGCTTTAATTTTTCACTAAAATTTATATTCATCATAAACACTCCAATATATTTTTATGAGAACATTATAAAACAATAATTTACATTTGTAAATAATTAAAACAAAAATACTTTAAAAATGTATTAACAAAAAACAAAAATATAAATAGAATGTTTTAAAACAAAACAGTAATGTTTTTGTTTTAAACAAATTAGATAGGAGGTGATTAGGCATGGATAATGAAAAATTAAATTCAAATACAAAAGAAAAAAGAGTTTTAGATTCAGTAGAAGCAGCACAATATTTGGGTATTTCATATTGGTTAATTCGTAAATTAGTTAGAGAAAAGAAAATACCATATTACAAAATTGAATCTAAAACACTATTTACAAAAGAAATTCTAGACAAATACATTCAAGATAGTCTAGAAGAACCAAAGAAAAAAGTAAAATATAGTTTTGATAATTTTTAAAATTAAAAATATTTTACTAAAAAGGTGGTGATTACTGATGAAAGGGGGAAAGAGATATTGGTTTAAGTTGTACAATAATTTTTTTGACAACGAAAAAATCAAGCAAATCAAAAGAAAAAAAGATGGAGATAGGCTTATTGTAATTTTTATAAATTGTTTAGTAATAGCAGCAAATTGTGAATCTGGAGGATATTTAAAAATAAGTGAAAATAAGTTTTTTACCATAGAAACATTAGCACATCATATGGGTAGAAATCAGAAAAGTATCAAGAATGCATTAGATATTTTCCAGGAATATAGCATGATAATACAAGATGAATATGGCTATAAAATTAAAAATTGGAATAAGTATCAAAACTTACAGGAGAAAGGGATAAAGGATAAAAAAGAATCCACGAAATTAGGAAAAAATGTGTATACAGAAAGAGAAAAAGAATTAAAAAAAGAAATAGAAACAGAAGGAGGTGAATTTTATGCAGAACAGAGTTATGGAAAAATCAAAGATTTTATATAGTATAGAAGAAATCTTGAAAAATGGTTATCCAATAAAAACAAATATACCTGAAGATACCAGATGTAAATATTGTAATAAAGTTTTAAAACCAAGAGGAATATTAAATCCAATAAATAAAACAATAAATGTATTTATAGAAAATGAAAAATGTAATTGTAAACAAGCAATAGAAGAAAGAGAAAAGGCAAAAGAAAAGTTACAAGAAGAATTGATGAAACAATATGAGAATTATAGAAAAGAAGAATACAACAAAAAAATAAAACAATATTATGGAACAGATTTTATAACAGCACAATTTAAACAAAAAACTTTAGAGAATTTTATTACAAATGAACAAAATTCAAGAACGAAATTAGCAGCAGAGAAATTTATATCAGATTTCAAAAACTTCAAGAATGGTATTATATTTGAAGGAAAAAGTGGAACAGGAAAAACACACATTTCAATGGCGATATGTAATGAATTATTAAAAGAAAATACGCCAATAATATTTGGAACATTAACAGAATTAGTAGATAAGTATGCTAAATTTTATACAAATCATACAGAAAGTGATCTAACAAAATTATATACAAAAGTAGATTTATTAGTTATAGATAATTTGGGACTTGAACCAATGAATGATTGGTTGTTATCTAAATTATTTACAATTATAAATGAAAGAATATTAAATGAATTGCCATATATTAATACAACAAATTATGACAGAGATAAGTTAAAACAAAGATTAAGCATACCAAACAAAGTATGTGAAACAACAAATTCTATAATATCAAGATTATATTTAAATATATATTCTGAGAGTATAGAAAAAGTTGTGTAAATAAATCCTTCCGTGATAAAATATAAAATATCAAGGAGGGATTTTTTCTATGGGGAAAAAAGTAGAAAAAGAAAAAAATGAAATAGTAGAGGAATGACCTCCTATTTAAG
>ENA-OPJL01000095-OPJL01000095.1-human-gut-metagenome-genome-assembly--contig:-NODE-95-length-32354-cov-2.570513_pt1 | contig 32354 bp, 28 predicted proteins | sample MGYA00241415_ERZ501659 | MGnify/ENA primary metagenome ERZ501659 (study PRJEB25962, sample SAMEA1965033) | human gut metagenome | biome: human gut; feature: human-associated habitat; material: faeces...
GTGTCCTGAATGCTTTCGATCTCGGCGGTCAGCTCGTCGGCCATGCGGCGAAGTTCGCGAAGCTCGTTGACCTTGCTCTGAATTTCTGTGTTGCTCATTTGTAAAGCCCCTTTCCTTTTTCGGTGGGCTGTGCTATACTGCAGTCAGCCCTTTTCGGCTGCGTCTCCTGTTCACTTCCTACGGCGGCAGGAGACGCTTTTTCTTTGTCTCGGGGAACTCCGGCGGCTGGGGGCTTTCAACTGATCTCGTGAGCCTTGCTGCACTTTGCTGTTCCTTCCCAACTCTTGTAGACGTTCTTCACCCATCTTCTGCCGGTGTCTGAACTGTTTTCGTTTGTTCCCCTTGACTGGCTTCATTATATCATACTGGGCCCAGTATGCAAGATGGGATGTTGCACAAATGTACCCAGTATGATTTGTTAATTTTGCATACTGTACCCACCATGATAAATGAGGTATAATATAACAAGAGGTGATTATATGGGGAAAACGTCAAGCGCTGTGAAAGGCCGCTATAACGCGAAAACATATGACGAAATTAAGATCCGCGTTCCGAAGGGCCAGAAAGACTTGATACAGGCCCACGCCGAAGCGCAGGGCGAAAGCACGAACGGCTTTATCAACCGCGCGATCTCGGAGACGATGGAGCGGGACGGGAAGCCGAAAACGGATTGACAACGGCGGGAAACGCCGTATAATGAAAAGCAGGAGGGATGAAACTATGCTTGATGAAAAGGATTTGCAGGCTATCCGGGAAATGATTCAGGAATCCGAGCAGCGCATGAGCGCGAAGGTGGAGGAATCCGCAAGCCAGACCCTGAAGGACGCGATGCAGGGCGCTTCGGTTCTGATGGAATCTTATTTCGGTCCGAAGTTCAAGCTGCTGTTTGAGAATCAGCAGACCATGATGGAGACACTTGCACCGAAGAGCCGGGTTGATGAGCTGGAGGAAGAGGTTGCATTTCTGCGCTCGATCATCCGCCAGCACAGCCGGGAAATCGAAGAGCTGAAACACGCTTGATACAGAAGACCGCGGGGAATGCCCTGCGGTCTTTTTGCGTATATGCCGCTGTGAGGCCGTACAAGCCCCATGACGGCGTTTTTGCATTTCCTATATAAACGAGCGGGTACGACGCTTCTGCGGCTGTGCGCGGCGTTATAACAGGTGCAGAGCAAGCAGGCGTTTGCTTGTCGAAACTTGATGTGCGCAACACCATGCAGACAAGCCCCGGCTGCGTGCCGTGCCTGCTGCGCGCGCGAGAACGTACAGCCCAGGTCGCAGGTCATTAAGCCCCTGCGCCGTGCGGGGGTGCAGGCCCAGACAGCTGCTATGCTCCCTAATCAAAGCAGAGGGCATAGAGGGGGTAGCGGAAAAACGGGCGTGTGGGTTTATTCTCGCCTATATATATCATTGCATACCCGCGTACATCCAGCCCTAAAGCAAGAAGTTGACATAACTGCATTCGTATGCCATACTGGGGGTACCAGAAAAACAGGGGGTGCTCTTTCGGAATGGCGACACGGAAAAAATCAAAAACAAAGAAAAAAAGCCGGAGCACAGAAGATGACCGGTCTGTAACCTACGAAGAAGCTATGTATAATCTTCTGTGCAAGGTCTACGGCCCGCCGACGTCGCTGATCCAGAGGCCCAAGACAGCCGCGCAGAAGAAGCGGGAGCAGGCGGCCCGGAAGAAAGCCATGGACGACCGGAAACTGGAGCACTGGCACGTCAGCGAACTTTTCTGAATCAAGCAGCAGCGCAGCGGCCCGGTATGGACTGCTGCGCTGTTTTGCTGGGTCTGGAAAATTATCTGAGCCTCGACCAGATTTTGTCCTTCGTCCGCTGTGAATCTGTGCCGGACAGAATAAGCGCGATCTGGTATTTCTGCTCCCGCGTCATGTCGGTCGTGTTCAGGTAGTCGCAGAACCATTGCCAGGCATAGCTGTAATTCAGAGCCTTTCGCTCGGCGGCGTTCGGGCGGTCGTCGTAGGCCGCAGCCGCTTCGATGTAGTGCGACATGAGCGCGCCCTTTGTCGTGTCGTTTGCATTGGCGTCGAGTGTCGGAAGAAGCTGGTGTGTCCATCCGGCCTGCAAGGTCGGCGTCAGCTCCTTCTTTGCGTCGGTATACTTCATCTTGCCGCTGTTCAGGGATTCGACGAGATAATTCTTCTTTTCCGCCGTGTTGGGGTAGAAGACCTTCATGACGTCCTGCTTCTGCTGCTGCGTCCAGCTTTGACGATTTACCCAGTCTTCAAACTGCTCCTGTGAGGTGTTCACAACGACAGAATCCTGGTCGGTGTCCTGCTTTACGGTCTTCTTCGCACGCGCCGCCTGCAAGAGGATTTCCGTCGTGATGCTGCTGCCCTTTCCGTAGCGGTTGTAGTCCTCGATGGTGTCTGTGTCGAGAAGTGCAAACACGACCGGGTCGTTGATTTTGCCGGATTTGAGCGCTGCTGCAGCTTCGTCCAGATTCGTTCCGTTGCCGTTGGTGTCCTTAAAGCTTTCTTTCGCTGCAATGCTCAGGAAGTGCTGTGCAATTTCATCGTCGGACATTTTGGCAAATTTCCGATTCAGCGCGCGGTTATCCGCAGACATGATGCCGCCGAAGCCGGTCTTCTCGACCTCCGTATAGAACGAATGGGCTTTCTTCTTGGCCTCTGTCAGAATATCTCCGAAAATGCCGACACCGGCAAATGTTGGCCCGTCGAGTTTCTTTGCCACTGCGGCGTATTTTACGGCATTATCCCCGCTCAAATGGCCTGACGTGCCGTCAGTGTTCTTGTAGCTGTCAATGGCCTTGCGCATGAAATAATCTGCGATGTACTCAGAATCCTTCCCTACAAGCTCCTGTTCGGCCTCGGTCAGCTCGCCGCCGTATTTCGCCTGCTCCACGTGCTCAAAATATGCCGTGGCTTTTTCCTTCGCGGCGTTGACAACGTCAAGGGATTGCCGCGCATAGGCGGTGCTTCCATAGACACCTTCGACACCGGAAAGCTGCTTCTTTGTATCACCTGAAAGATAATGCTGTGCCTTGACAGCTTCGAGAATCAGCGCATTTGCAAGCGCGGCACCGTCCATTCCTATGCGCGCTGCGTAGTCTTCCGGCGGCTTGTATCCGATATCGAGCGCGGTCTTTGCCGCTGTGCCTGCATAGCTTTCCGCCGCTTTCATAGCGGCGTCTTTTGCCTGCCTGTCAAGCTGCCGGAATGCAATGCTGCCCTGCAATGCCTGAAGCGTATCCCGATAGGTCTGACCGTATACGGTCTGGTACTGCCGTTTCTGCTCGTTCGTAAGCGTCACAGTCTGGCCGTTGACGCTGACGCTTCCGATTGGGTTCCTGTTCGGATAAACGCTGACGTCCTCCGCCTCCTGAAGCATGGATTCCATGCCGGTCTTCGGGCGCACGGTCGTTGTTGCGTATGGATTCAGGAGCGCGTTCACGGCCTGTTCCGTGCCTGTTCCGGCGTATTCCTTCGGCGTACCGAAGCCCGTAAGCTTTTCGGGAAGCTGCTGACGCAGGCCGGGGATCGTGTTGGCCCAGATATCATAAATCTGCTGCCCGCTCGTATCGCCGGTATAAAGATCCCGGTAATACGGGTCAATCGCCTTCGCGGCCTGCTGGATCAGTCCGGGCGTCAGGGACGCAACATTGCTTGCAAGCAGCTCCTGTCCTACTGCCTCAAACGCACTCTGGTCTTCGCCCTTATATTGCAGCGCGTTTATGATGCCCTGAATATTCTGGATCATACTGAGGTCTGCAATACCGTCCTGCACGGCGCTGATGCTGATGCCTTTCAGGTCTTCGGCCCGCAGGCCCTCGTCTGTTTTCAGCGCCTCTGCAACGTCAATGCCGAAATTCATGTTCACGGTCAGCGGTTCCAGCCGTCCAAGATTCGTGATGACATCGCCATCCTGCCACTCGCTGTCGCCGCCGGGGACGCTGCGCCAGAGTGCAGACCAGTTGATATAAAGCCCCTGCTGACCGCCTGCGGCCTCGAACGCTGCCTTGTCCTTGTCGTCGTCGTCAACGCGGCGAATGATTCCCTTCAATGCCAGCGCGGCATAACCCGCGACCTCCATCGTGCCCAGCGCCAAAGAGCGGCCAAGCTGCTGTGCAGCGCGGCTCTGGCGCTGTGCAAGCGTCAGCTTCTCGCCCGTGATCTTCGCCTGCAAGTCGCCGATGGTGTTTTTCCCGGTCTTGCCGTCGATGCAGACCGCCGCCATATCGATCAATGCGCCGACGGTTCCGATGGTCGGCATTTTGCTGACCTCCCGCATCAGAACTGCCGCCGGAACGTTCAGATAGTTGCCCGCAACGATATTGCCCGCGCCGTATTCCAGCCCGCAGTTCATTGCCGCCTGCACGCGCTGCAGGGTCGTGCCGAGGGCCGTTTTGTTGTGGAACGTTGTGTCACTGCCGCGCTGCTTGGCGACATCGAGCGCCTGCTCCGCTGTCAGATAGCCCTTCTGGACGTTCCGACGCAAGGCCGTCTGTGCTGCTCCTTGGGAAACGCCGGTTGCAAACGCGTCCGTTGTGTTAAGTGCCGTGGACAATACCGCGTCGATGGTAGAAAACAGCTGATTTCCCGTCATTTTGTATTCACGGACGGCGCGGCCCCTGCTGCTCTGGAATTTACTGTCAGTCGCCTCCGTACTGGTGTCAAGCCAGATTTCCACGAAGGATTTCTGTGCGAGGTTTTTACCGGTCGTCAGCGCTTCCTTGCCCAGCACGTTTTCGAACGCGCCGTGACTGCGCAGACCGGTGAATTTACCCATGATCGCGTCGGCCAGATGTGCCGTGCCGGTGTTTGCCGCTGCGGCCTCCGTGGCGTTGGAAATGCTGTTGGAGACCACGTTTGCAGCATTCGTCGTGATGCGGAAAAGCTGGTTCGTGATGACGTAGGATTTGAGCCTGCGCAGCCCCTTGTTGACCGTATCCACCGCGCCAGTCGGCTTTTCGTAATCTCCGGCAACGTTATACAGGCCGTTGTAAACCAGACTTTTGAGCCACCGCGGATCGTTTGCGCCCTGCTTTTCGGCTATTCTGACAAGCATATCCACGCCGGTCATTCTGCGCTCTTCCGCGATCTGCCTCAGTGCGCCCGCCCACTGGCTGACATTATCACCGAAGCCGGAAATTTCCCGCGCAGTCTTTTCGATGAACGCCATTTTCCCGGACGGAGCCTTGGGGTTCGTATCAAGCGCTTTCTTTGCCGCAGCAACGACAGACTGTTCTGGGTGCGCCTGTTCCAGCCATTTCTGCGTGCCCTGCAGCGTCCGCCCGGCCTCCGTGTTCGTCTCTGTGATCCGGTCAGACAGCCGATAGAAGCTGTCCATATCGCCCCGCTGGAACGCCTCGTGTCTGAGTGTCGCCGCGACGTCGCGGTCTGTATTGTTCCAGTGATCCGCCGCAAGCAGTTCCTGAACCTGTCCGGCATAATTGGAAACATTTCCGTCCGCATCCGTCAGAATTCTGCCATTCGCCCGCGCAAACTGTTCCGCATTGGAAACCCGCTCATGCGTATACGGACGTGCAGCAGCGTTTTCTTCTGCCGACGCATACGCATTATTCGTCCCCATCTGGTTGACTGTTCTGATGTCCTGCCCGGTGAGCGCAGCTAACACAGCTTGATCTACTGCGCTTCTTTCGCTTCTCACGGACTGGTTACTGACACCGGAACGCGGGCCGGATTCCCCGCCCGTTATAACGCCCTCTGCGCCGCGTTCCTGCGCGGGCTGCGTCGTTTGCTGGGTGTTCTGATTCTCGGCCTGTGCGGGGTCTGTGAGCGTTTCGCCGCGCAGCGCGGCTTGGATTGCGGCGGTGATGTCTACATCCCAGGTCGTGCGCGGGGCGACGTCCTGCGCCGTCTGCGTCGTGCTTGCCTCGTAGCCGGAATCTGCCATCACGTCAATTACATGGCCGATGTCCTCCACGGTCAGCGGCGCTCCGGCCGCAATCTTGCTCTGCACATCGCGCACGGCATTCTGCACATTGGGGTCGTTCGTTTGCAGTGCTTGCCGGAACACGCTCTGCCCGGCCTCGTTGATCTCGGCCTGTGCCTCGCGGCTGTTCAGCTGTCCGGGAAGCGCCGCGATGTTGCCGACCGCAGACATGAACACGCCGCCGAGGAACGCATTTCCCACGCTTTCAACGGTCGCATAATCCGCTTCCTTGCCCGCGTAAATCAGGGCCTGCGCCCACGGCTCCGTGATCTCTGTTATGACCTCTTCCAGACCCTCCGACACCAGATCGAAGCCCTTGCTGTCGAGAATGCGAATGACGGTCGGGTTGTCCGTCAGCTTGGCTACCAGCTTGTTCACGATGCCCGCATCGGTATCGTAGAGCGGGTTCCCACCGAAAAGCTTCTCAGAGCCGGCTTCCAGTGCGCCGGTGACAAGGCCGTATGCAAGCGCCTGCTCATGGCTGGCCCCATCGTTCCGGGCGTCGGTATACGCGCTGCCTCCAGCAGTCGCACCGAGCGTCGCAAGGCTCGAAACGCCGAGTGCACCAGCCGAAGCGGAATTCAAGAGCATATTGCCCATGCTCGGCATTTGCTCTATGACCCACTTGCCGACACCGGAGTGGTTCTTCGTCGCTTCCTGCATAGTACCGGCAAGCTGCTGCCGCAAAATCTCCGCGTTCCCTTCGTGGCTGCTGTCGGAGGCGCGAAGCTGGTCGGCGATCTTTCTCATGCCGGATTTCAGCTTTCCGTCCGGAAGCGGATTCGACAGGTCATACAGCGCCCATGCCGCAGCCTTGTTCGCCGTATTCTCGACGCCCGCAAGCGCACCCTCTACGCCGCTCTGCCACTGTTGCATACCGCCATCGAACAGGCCGGTTCCGAGGTCGCCGAGGAACCTCCCCGTCGAGTTGAAAACGGTATTGCGCCACTCGTTGAGTTCCTGCCCGGTAACGCCCTTCTGGGCTAGCTGCTCTCGGTATGCTTTCTGCTCGTCACCTTCGGAGTTGTAGTAGGCTTCCAGCAGACCGCCAATTCCGAGATTTGCAATGCGCGTGATTGAGCGGGCCTGCGCGTCCTGTCGGCTCTTCGCCTTTTCGTTTTCCGCCGCCCGCTTCAATCTGTTTTCCCGCGCCCACTCGTCCTTGTGCTCGGCATAGTAGGCGGTCATACTGTTGAGGTAGTTTTCGTATGTGCCGTACAGCTGCACCATGGCGGGAGAACGGCTGAACTCGGATTCGGAAAGCTTGGCTTCTTTCTGCGCGCGCAGGGACGATTCATCGCCGCTGTCCTTCTTGTAATTCCGGGCGACCTCAAGGCCGTTCAGATAAACGGCAAGCCCTTTATACTGCGCTTCCAGTGCAGACGTGTCCTGTCCCCGCGCTTTCATGGCTATGATCTGATTGGACAGGTCTTCCATCGTTTTCCGGGTGTTTGCGATCTTTACGTTCTCGTCCCGGCTCTGGATTTTCTGCGTCAGTTCGGTCTTTTCCTCGTGCGTCTGCTGCGGGATTTCGTAGTTCCATTCCGATTCCCGCCTTTTCGCGTCGGCCTCTTTCCGCTCGGCCTTCCGCTGCGCGTAGTAGGCCGCTTTCTCCGGTGCGCGTATCGCAGCTTCCAGAAGCGTCGGCTCCTCAGTATACACCGTCGCTTCCGGCTCTTCCTCCGGCTGCTGGGTGCCTGCCTGCGCCTGCCGTTCCTGATACGACTGCCTGACCTGTGCGCGGCTCGGCGTGTCGGTGTACTGAACGGAATAGGAATCCCGCACGTTCTGTCCGCTTGCCGCAGCGGCTTTGATCTCCGGGGCCGTCGCCTGCTTTACAAGCGTCAGTTCGGCGCTGGCGGCGTTGATCTGCGCCCTTGCCGTGTCATATCGTGACTTTGCCTCGGCGTACTTGCTTTCAAGGTCGCCGCTGCTCTTGCCGCGCGCCTTGTTCGCGGAGATCTGCCGGGCAATGTCCGCCATGTCCTTCTGCGCGGAAGCGGCCTGCTTGCGCAGCGTTGCAATGTCCGGGCCGGTAGATGCTGGTGCAGACTTCGACGCGCTCTTTTTCGTGCCGGAGGTGCTGGAAGCGTATGTACCGGAACCGCCGGAGTACGAGCCGCCCACAGAGCCGGTTCCAGAGCTGGCCGGGGCAGCTGCCTGCTGCGTATCGCGGGCCGCAGCTTCACGGTCAATCACACCCTTATAGGTCTTGTCACCTTTCAGGACAACTACGTTGTCAGGCCCCTCCCAGATCCACAAGGAATCATCTCTGCCGCCAAGCATATCTCCCGGCTGGTGGTTGCCGTCAGCCCACGAAACACCTTCCGCAGACCCGATTCTGTACTCGCCGTCGAATCCGTCAGGAAGCGCCTGCCCGGTTTCCTGTGCTTTCTTCTGCGCGGCCTTTCTTATCGCGTCCTTATCGACCGTGATCGCCTGCGTCTGGCCGTTTTTTGTCGCGGTAAACCCGTTCCCGGTATAGGCCCATTCGGAATTGTCCGGTGCCCATACCGTGCTTCCGGTGCTTTTCGCCTGTTCCAGAAGGTCAAGCCCAGCCTCCGTGCCGACGGTATACGGGCTGCTCTGCTCAAACGCGCCGCGAATCGCCTCATTCATCAGCAAATCACGGCGAACCGCGTCTTCGTCAATTCTGACCTTTACGCTCTGGCCGTTCTTGCTGGCACTATAGCCGCCGTCTTCGTCGCGGCGAAGCGTATAGCCGTCGGAAAGAAGCTTGGTGTCCCCGACGTTTTGCAGCTGGTCGGCATAGCTTTTTCCGAGTTCTGTCCCGATAGTGTATAGCCCTTCCGTGACCTTGCTCGTTGCTTCCTTTGCCTTTTCGCGGGCCGTCTGGATTCGCTCGTTGAGGGTCGGCGTTTGCACAGTTTCCTGCTGCATAGCCGGTGCAGTCTTGTCCGTGCTGTTCAAAACCGGGGTATCAATGGACGCGGGCTGTTCCGGTGTGTACTCCGGCGTGACCGGTTCGGTGGGCGAAGATTCTCCCACTCTGCCGGTCATGGTCTGCCCGTTCTTCGTGACGGTAATGCTTCCGTCGGCTTCCTTTTTCCAGAGAGACCCGTCGGAAGCCTCCGCCATATCGCCCGCTTGCAGCCTGTTCGCAAGCTCCTTGCCCTTATCGGAGTTGATAAAATAATCAGCCATATGCACGCCCTCCGTCAGTACGGTTTGATCGACTGTAGAATTTCGATCAGCCGGTCGATTGTGCCCGGCTTGTTGCTCAACGCCGCGAGGTCGAGGCCGGTTCCCTTGCCCATGCGGTAGCAGCCGTCGCGTTCGCTCCAATAATCGCGCAGATGCACGACAAGGCGTTGGGCCTTCGGGTAATAGCGGAGCGTGTTGAATCTCGTTTCCATGATCTCCGGCCGTTCCAACTCCCAGAACTTTGCGGATTGGTTGGATGCTTTTAATTCGTCTTTTGTGGTCATGTGTACCTCCATGTGTTGCAATATACCGATGTTGCGCAAGAAGAAAAAACACGCATCAATGCGCATAGAATGATGCGCGTATCAACAGAAAATGTGCAGAAATCCAGATTTTCTCTGCATTTTTCGTGCTATACCCTGAACCGTCCTGCCGCAAGCCTGCACACCTCGTCGCGGTGCTCAGTCGTGACATATGGCAAGACGTGGTTGGTGAATGCGGAGTATGCGGCCCAGCGGTCGCGCTTCCGGCGTGGGACGGGCGTATGCAGGAGCAGCCTGCGCACGTCCGCTGGCTTGTAATGCTGTGCCTGCGTCATACCCCGCCTCCCACCTCGAGCCGATGTTCCATGATAATGCCAGAACTTCCCCAAAAATCGAAGTCCAGCCGCCCGATATTGCCGTGGCGATTCTTTGCGACGATCGCGGTCAGGGGCTGCGCTTCCCACGGCAGCGGCTGCTTGGCCTCATACGCAGCGGGGCGATGCAGCAGAATAACCGCGTCCGCATCCTGCTCGATTGCGCCGGAATCCCGCAGGTCGGCCATGCTGGGGCACTTGTCTGCCCGCTGTTCTGCTGCACGGTTCAGCTGCGCCAGACACAGAATCGGCACGTTCAACGAGCGGGCGAGGGATTTCAAGGCGGCGCTATTCTTCGTGACCCGCTCGTAGATGGAAAGTCCCCGCTCGTCGCTGCGTACCAGCCCAAGATAATCCACGACCACAAGCCGAAGATTCTTCGCCAGGTGCGCAGCCTGCGCAATGTCCGAGACGGACGCACCGGGCGCACGGTTCAGGCGGAAGTCATGCGTGGACAGAACCGACGCTGCGTTTGCAAGCTTGGCTTGCTCTTCATCCCTGAGGCCCCCGCCGACCATCAGCCGCCCGATGGATAGACCAGATTCCGCAGCAATCCGACGCGCCGTAATCTGTTCGGTGGACATTTCGAGCGAAAAGAACAGGCAAGCACCGGTTTTCGCGGCACTTTCTGCGACTTTCAAGCCAAACGTCGTTTTGCCGCCGCCGGGCCGTGCAGCCAGTATGTACAGTCCTTGATTGAGCATCCCACCGCCCAGCAGCTTATCAAGGCCGGGGTAGCCCGTGCCGACTGTGACGGCCTGCCCGGATTCCAGTTGTGCGCGGTAGTCAAGAAACGCCGACAGCGCATCTGACGAAGTGCACATACCTGCCTGCGGCGCTGCGTCGGCGGCTTCCAGCGCGGCAGCAGTTTCCGAAATGATACCCGCAGGGGTACGAGCCATGTCCCCGCTTGCCTCCGCGAGCTGCATTCCGATTTCAGACAGCCTGCGCCGGACGGCCTCGGAATGGACGGCAGAAGCATACTGCGCAGCATTGGCCGCGGTCGGCGTAACCTTCAACAGCGTCGCCGCATATTCTTCTGACAAATCCGCCCCGTGCCGCCGAGCATCCTGCAAAATTGTGACCACATCGACGGCCTGTCCCGCGTCTGCGAGACGGCAGGCGGCCTCGAAAATTGCGCGATCTGCGGCAACCTCAAAATCGTCTGCGCGCACCTGCTGCCGCACCGCTAGAAGGCAGGCAGCGTCAATCAGTAGGCTGCCCGCTACGCTCTGAGACGCAAGGCTCACGGCATCACCCCCACTGGTCTGTAAACCCCGTCAGGGCCGGGAACCCAAGTCGATTGATCCGCCCATTCTGGGTGCGTGACCGTCCAATCCTTGGCAGGCTCCATATCCTTTTCCGGCTGGGCAGGTGGTTCGTCTTCCCAACGTTTTTGGTTCAGCCAAGTTGCCGGGTATGGAATATATCGCCCTCCGTCGCGTTTCCACTGGTCGCTTTGCTTCTGGGCCTCCAAGGCTGACAGAAGAATATTCAGAGAAACCCTGACCTTTGCAAAGGCTTTCTGCGCCGCACCCTTCCCCGCTTTTCGCGGATATGCGTTCCAAAATGCAGAGAAAGAAGCATCATTTCCCTTGCCCGCGCTCTGAGCCGTAGGCGAAGATATATATCCTAACTCTACCCTATCCTGCGTATCCGGTTTGGATACATCCTGTATACATTTTGTATCCGCCAGCAAATATCTTCCATTTTTGCTTGATTCCAGCTGGCTTTTCTCCTCAGCATAGAGTGTCGGACTGTATCTGTCCCGTTGGATGTAATTGTTAATTTTCCAGTCCCGAACGACACATACACCAGAGGCAAACGGGATGATGAAGCCTTTTGCAATCAGCAGCTTCAGGTCATCCGTGGACGCATTGACGGTTGACGCGATACGCCTTGGAGAAGAAATAAAACCGTCGTCATCTGCCCGCAGCCCGAGGTGAAAATATAGGCTTTGGGAGCTGGCCGGGAGGTCGAGAAAGGCATCTGTGTCAACGACGTCCAACGAAAACATTCGCCGCCTTGCCATTTAGCAAGCCCCTTTCTGCGCTGCCTCTGTGCTCCGCCGGTTCAGCTGCTCGATCAAAAGATCGACGTTGACCAAAAAGCGGTTGCCCGCATAAAAGCCGGGGCAATCCTTCTGCGCGACAAGGATTCTGAGCCGATGCTCCGGCAAGACGCCCATCGCGGCAGTCTGGCGGATAGTCTTGAACTGATTCATGTTGCACCTCCGAATTTCGTCAAATTATTTTGTTCATGGTCAAATTTTATCATTGACCGCTCGGAAACGGAATGGTATAATAACACCGATAATTCACATTCTAAAAATTGGAGGTACGTTTTTAACTCATGTGTAAAACCAAGCTGCTGAACACAAGTAAAACCCCCGCGCGAATCCGTGAGCAAAGAAAACGCAAGGGATGGACACAGGATAAGCTTGCGGAAGAAATCTCACTTGTCGAGAATAACGGCAAGATATTGGACGGTCGAACCGTTCTCGACTGGGAGAATAGGAAGACTATCCCGCCGCTTGGTAGAGTTCAAGTCATGGCAAAACTGTTTGATTGTGACGTTGCCTATCTGCTCGGAGACGGTGAAGATGGGGTCAGAAGACGCACAACGGCGGACGTTTCTGCTATTACGGGGCTTTCTGTGCAAGCGGTGGAAAGACTATCTCAGATTAAGGAAACGGGGCTGTCTGGGCAACTGTCAAGCCTGCTTGAATGGGACGGCCTTGCCGGGCTGCTGGAGAACGTCAGAATGTTTACCGCATTCGAAGCAATGGTGAACCTGAAAGAGTATCAGCCGGAATTGTACGAGGCAAGCAAAGAAAATGAGCGTAAAGCCGTTGACTTTTTTGCAAACACGTCAAGACCGGTTCGCGTCGAGGCAACAGCTTACGCATGGCAGATTTCAAACGCTGATTCCATCCCTCAAACCCTCGATTTTGATGAACGAGATTACGGAGATATTCTGATATTTAAGGCAGAACGCGCATTTCGCAGACATTTAGACGATATTCTTAGCAAGCTGAATTTGGATGAAGTGGATAACGAGGTGGAACAATGGCTAACATCCAAGAACGCCGCGACAAGGCCGGACGGTTGATCTCCTATTCCATCCGCGTCCATCGCGGGCGGGGGCCGGATGGGAAGCAGCTGAAGCCGTGGACAGCTACGTTCGAGGTTTCGCCGACTTGGACGGAAAAGAGCGCACGAAAAAAGGCCGAGGCTTTCGCCGCGACCTTTGAGAAGGAATGCAGAGCGGGCGTCACCACTGACAGCCGCCAGAAGTTTGAGCCGTACTGTGAATATGTAATTGCCATGAAGGAGCAGCGCGGAGCGAAGCACTCCACGATTGTCCGCTACAAGGAGCTGACCGAGCGCATCTATCCGGCTATCGGTCATATCAAGCTGAAAGATCTGCGTGCAGACCATCTGAACAGCTTCTATACGGCGCTCGGAAAGCCGGGGCAGAACAAGCGCACCGGTTCCGGCCTGTCTGCAAAGACGATTCTGGAGCATCACCGACTGATCTCTACGGTTCTTGACCAAGCGGAGAAGGAAGGCCAGATTCCCTTCAACGTCGCGGCAAAGGCCACGCTTCCGAAGGTTGCCAAGAAGGAAGTAAACTACTTCCAGCCGGAGCAGATCGCGGCGATCCGCGACGCGCTCAAACAGGAGCCGCTGAAATGGGAGACGCTGGCGCACCTGTTTCTGCTGACCGGCGCACGGCGCGGGGAACTGCTGGGTTTGAAATGGAGCGCCGTTGACTTTGAGAAGAATCGCGTCCATATCTGCAACAACGTTCTGTATGCCCCTGATCGCGGAATTTACGAGGACACCCCGAAGACGGCCACGTCTGACCGCTATATTACGCTCCCAGCAGAGACAATGCAGCTTCTCCGCACTTATCGCGCATGGCAGAACACCGAGCGGTTGCGTCTGGGCGAATTCTACGAGAATCAGGGCTTTGTCTTCTCGCAGGAGAACGGCAGCCCCATGCACCCGGACAGCGTGACAGACTGGATGAGCAAATTCAGCAAGCGCCACGGCCTGCCGCATATCAATCCCCATGCGTTCCGGCACACAATGGCGTCCATGCTCTACTTTAACGGCGTGGATTCCGTTTCGATCTCCAAGCGGCTGGGCCACGCACAGGTGAGCACAACGGCAAATATTTACGCGCACGTCGTCGAGGAAGCGGACAGGAAGAACGCAGAAATCCTCTCAGATATTTTCCTGAAAAAAGCGTGATTTTGAAAGCAAGTTGAATTAAAGTTGAATTCTTCTCTTGCCCGCTCTGCTCATTTTTCTGAAAAAGTATAGAAAAACAGCCGATTTCGTACTGAAACCAGCTGTTTTTATGGTTGCGGGAGAGGGATTTGAACCCCCGACCTCCGGGTTATGAGCTACCTTTAAGGTAACTCTTAATCCAGAGGTCGGGGGTTTATTTTTTATTGAGATTACAATAAAAAATGAACCATATCGCAAATGTTTCGTAGAAAAGCATTTTCGCATTTCTTATTATTCTTTTTGAAGTTATATCACACTATTTGCAAACGAATTGCAAACAGAGATTTGCGCAGTAGGTACAGAAAGCTGACTCGAATATTTATTTCTGGAGCTTATTATGAGTACAATTTTTGCAATCACTAATCAAAAAGGTGGAGTCGGCAAAACGACCACCGCTCTGAACCTTGCATCCGCGCTGGCGGATAAAAACAAGCGCGTACTTCTCATCGACAACGACCCACAGGGCAACCTTACCGCGTCTATGGGCTACACCCCAGCCGAACAGAAATATACGCTGGCAAATCTTCTGCTTGCTGCCATCGACTATCCGGAGGATCTGAGCCTTCATCTGCCGCGCTGCATCCTGCACACAGACGGTAAACCGGATCTGATCCCCGCGAACCGGCGCTTATCGGACGCAGCTGCGCGGCTCCAAGTCATGCAGATCTCGCAGTACAGAGCCATGAACGAATCCGAATGCTGCGCGGAAAAGATGCTGACGCAGGTGCTGAAACCGCTGCGCGATGCCTATAACTACATCATCATCGACTGTGGACTCAAGCAGGAGCTTTTGACCGTCAATGCGTTGAGCGCGTCGGATTACTGCATCATCCCCGTGCAATCCCACTTCCTCGCATCCGAGGGTATCCCGGATGTGCTGGACATGGTGCGTTCCGTACAGAAGCATTTCAATCCGGATTTGAAGATCGCAGGCATTTTGCTGACGATGTACCAGTCCCGGCCGCAACTCTGCAAGAGCGTGCAGCAGAGTGTCCGGGATGTCTACGGTGATGACTTGCACGTCTTTGACCGCCCCATTGAGTACACCATCCGCATTGCGGAATGCCCCATGGCCGGTATGAGTATTCTGGACTACGAGCCGGGCAACCCGGCAGCGGAATCCTATCGGAATCTCGCCTCAGAGGTGCTGCGGCTTGGCTAGAGCGAACATGAATGAGATGCTGCGCAAGCGTATGTGCGCGACCCAGCAGGCGTCCGAGCAGCAGACCGGCGACGCGGCGTATGAGCAGATTTTTCAGATGCCTGTACCGCAGACGGAAACACAATTTCGTGACATTCCGATTGGAAAGCTGCGTCCGTTCTTTACCGCCGATATCGGCTTTCACCCCTATCCACGCAGCAAACTGGAAGCATTTTCGGAAGAATTGAAGGAGAACGGTTTGTATGAGCGGATTCTGGTGCGCCCCATCGCAGGAACGGATGAATTTGAGATTCTGGCCGGGCATAACCGCACAGCGGCGGCAAAGCTGGCAGGCTGGACGGATATTCCCGCGACGGTCATGATCGTCAACGACCAACGTGCCATCAGCATTGCGATTGCAACAAATCTTCTGCGGCGGCAGGATCTGACGATCATTGAGTGTGGCAAGGCGTATAAAGCATTGCTGGACGCACGAAACCGCTGCGGACAGCGAAATGCGGCAGTTGAAACCTTTGGCGACAATCGCCAAAGGTACAACGCGCGAAAAATCGTAGCTGAGTTTTTCGGCGTAACAGAGTATGAGATCCGCAAAGCTGTCAAGCTGGCACAGCTGATCCCGCCGCTTGCTGAAATCGTAGAGAATGAGCCAAAGAAGCTGAATCTGACCTGCGCCGACTTGATTGCAGATTACGATACAGCGACGCAAACGGCGTTTGTCGAGATGTGCCAGATCGAAGGCTATGCGCTGAACAAGCAGACAATGACGTTTATTCAGACGCAATGCCCGCCGCCGACAGCGGATCAGCAGGCAATCTACGCCGCATGGCGGGAAGCGCGGGCAAAAGCTACGCAGCGGGCAGCCGCACCGCCGAAAAAGCTGAGCTTTGACCGAAAACGGTTTGCGCCATATCTGAGCAAGTTCAAAAGCGACAAGGAAATCGAAGACCTGTTTCTGGAGTTTCTCAGGCAGCGTAGATTGAAATAGCAAAAACGTTTCAATTTTGAGTATCTTTGTGCTATAAACAGGTCAAAAAACGCATCTCAAGAGCTTATTCGCTTCGTCATCTTGACTTTCTTGCAGTAAAATATATAATAAGGATATTAACATTGATATTTAGAAGGAAGTCAATATGCCGAATGTCAACGATTTGTTATCGAAAGCAATAAACGAAACTGCCCGGCTTAACAAAGGTGAGACTTTTATTGTGCGAGATCTTTTTAAAGGATATGAATGGAATAGAATTTCACGTGGCGATAGACTATTGCTTGGGACGCTTTTTCTAAACTATATTAACAGTGAGCATGTTAATGTTGCCCCAATGGAAAAATCCTCGTCAGGACAGCAAAAATACCAGAGATTATAGTCCACGAGTATGTATGACTTAAATGTATTGGGAGGACAAAAACATGAAAGCAGATCTCTATAAACGCTTTTTCCGTGCAATATATGCCGAAGATATAATATCACTGAAGAAAATTGCTTATTCTATTATTCAATCTGAACGAGGGCTAGGCCACAACCGACTAGCGGATGACCTCGAAAAAATTGCAGCCACAGAGCGCCCGAAGAATGCAGGTGTATTTTCTACCGCAGCGCAATCGGACATGATTTCTTTACCAAAGAGCAAACGGAACAATATGCAGCTTGTCACCTACATTAATCGTGACCAACTCAAACATCATATGGTGCTTCCGCGAAATATTGAAGAAAGATTGCTGGCAATAGAAAAAGAATATGCAGCTCAAGAGCGCTTAAAAAAGTATAATTTGAAACCCAAAAAGAAAATTCTGTTACATGGTGCACCCGGTTGCGGAAAAACGCTTAGCGCCGAACGAATTGCATGGAATTTGGGGTTGCCTTTATTAAAAGTTCGGTTTGACTCTTTAATCTCATCATATTTTGGAGAGTCAGCATCCAATCTGCGCTTGGTCTTTGACTATTGCAAAAAAGAGCCTGTAGTTTTGCTTTTAGATGAATGTGATTTTATTGCAAAATCTCGTATTGCAACTCAGGATGTTGGTGAAGTGCCACGAATCGTCAACATGTTATTAACACTTCTTGACGAATACGATGCTCCCGGCCTTGTAATTGCCACAACCAATCTAAAAGTTACTTTAGATGAAGCTCTTTTCAGAAGATTTGACGACGTTATTGAGCTTCCTATGCCATCCGAAATCGAGATTGTTCAATTGCTTCAAATGACTCTTTCAGCTGTTCCGGTGGATTCAAAGGTGGATCTGACAGGATTGTCTAAGAAACTTCAAGGTTATTCAGCAGCCAATGTGGTAAGTGCAGCACAAAATGCAGCAAAGTATGCGGTCCTTTCTGGCTTGAAATATGTGTCTTCAGCACATTTTGAGCAAGCACTAGCAGAACTTACAAAGTTTTAGGAGGTAAAGGATGGATCATAACTTTGAACATCTTCCGTTGCCTTTGGTTTTATCCGGAAAGCCTAAGCTGCGGGGTGGAGTACATCCATCTAATCGAACAAATCAAAATAGAGCCAACCGCACTATTCATGGTGGAAATTTAAAGCGGCGTTCCTCTGAATTATCACAATTTTGGAAAGAGCGACAGCAAAGCAGAGCAGATGCCCACTTGCCCCATTTTGAAATAGGAATCCCTATCCTTTTGGAAATCGACCCCAATTCTGATTTGAGTTTCCTTAAAGGGCTTGGATTTGAAATAATCAGCGAGAATCCCAGTGGTTATATTATTGTAGCAACTGAAGATGTTGATATGAGCATCCTAAATCAAAAGGTAGATAATTTTATAGCAAATATAAATACTCGGTGTAATACCCCCGCAAGGGTATATGCCTTGTGTGAAGACGCAGACCGAGTTTCAAGGGTGCTATCGGAATCACTTCTCCGTAAGTGGATGGATCTTAATCCAGAAGAAGAAATTTGCGTTGATATTGGCGTTAGCTGCACAGGGGGTCAAGAACTCCCGGATAAACCTGACTACACAAATGGAGAGTCGGAAGATCATTATGCTCAAAGGCTTGCAAGATGGAAAACCAGATACCGGGACGCATATATCAAGTGGGATGAAGTAAAATCCAAACGCGAATCTATTTTGGAAGAATTTGTGGCAGCATATGAAGGAGAAATATCCACATTTATCGATGGGTCAGTAAACTTAACAGTATTACCAGATAGCTTTACCGCTCGTATTCGAATAAGCGGAAAAGGCTTGAAAGATATTGTCTTGAACTTTCCGTATATATTTGAAGTCTGTGAGGTTGAGACAATCAACTGCCCACAATCTTGTGAATCCCACGATGCTGACAATGTAGATGTTCAAATAATCGCCCCCCTAGAAGATGCACCTAAGATATGTGTCATAGATAGCGGTATCCAAGAGGAACACCGATATATTGCTCCCGCTATACTCAGTGATAGTTCCAAATCGTATCTTCCTAATACACCCAGCGTTGCGGATGAAGTATCCATTGGTGGGCACGGAACAAGAGTGGCAGGCGCTGTGTTATATCCTACTGAAATCCCTAGCCAGGGAGATATTCGGTTATCTGCATGGATACGAAACGTAAGAGTGTTGGATGCAAACAACGAAATGCCAGAGGATGTGATGCCTCCCAAACTAATCGAAGATATTGTTCATACATATCGTCTCGGTGCTTTAGCTCCAAGTAAAATATTTAATCAATCAATTGGCTCAAAACTACCGTGCGAACTTAAACATATGTCTGCTTGGGCAGCTGCAATAGATGCTCAATGCTACGAAAACGATGTGTTGTTTGTGCAGGCAGCTGGTAATGTGGACACCGATACGATTGCTGCCTATATACAAGCGGGATATCCGTACCCGGACTATCTAGAACGCGAATTATGTAGAATATGCGATCCAGGGCAAAGTCTACAAGCACTTACAGTCGGTTCTGTTGCATTGTCTGATTATCAGACCGAAGATACTGAGGCGCTTGGAGGGAAAGATCATATCTCTGCATTTTCGCGCTCCGGCCCAGGAATCTGGGATGTTGTGAAACCTGATGTAGTAGAGTATGGCGGAACGATGGTAGTTCCAAAGGAAGGACATCTTACTTTCACAACGCCAAAAGAAGTATGCCCTGAATTGGTTAGGAAATCACCTGTGGGTCCTGCGTATTCAAAGGACCAGGTTGGTACTTCGTTTGCCGCCCCCAAGGTTACCAGTATTGCTGCAAAAATCGAATATTTGTATCCAGAAGCTCCAGCATTATTATATCGTGCTCTCGTTGCCCATTCTGCACGATGGCCAGAGTGGGTTAAAAATGATTCGACAAAATATGTTGAAGCGTTACGCAGAATGGGATATGGCATTCCAGATGCGACTCGAGCAACAAGAAATGACGAATTCCGCATCACACTATTGACCGAAGAATTGAGAGAAATTGGAGAGGGAGAAGCCCATGTCTACCGCATTCCCATTCCAGAAGAACTCAGTTCTGTTGGTGAAGAGAATGATATCTTAATCGAGGTTACTTTGTCATATGCAGCAAAACCTAGAAGAACCCGCAGAAGTGTTAAGCGATATCTATCCACATGGGTTGATTGGTGCTGTAGCCGCTCAGGTGAATCGTTTGAAACTTTTTCTAGGCGGATATATGAAACTGGAAGGAGTACCAATGACGACGGAAATTTCATATGGACAATTGGCGATGCAACTAATCATGGTCAGGTAGATAATTTCTCAAATAAGAATGGTACTCTACAAAAAGACTGGACCATTATTAAATCCAATGAGTTAAGTGATGCGTTTTGCATCGCGGTTAGAGGCCACAAAGGCTGGGGTTCATTGTTCAAGGCCAAATATTCGTTGGTGGTAAGCTTTGAAGCCATTGAGCAAAATGTACCCATATACGAACCTATTCGCACTGCAATGGAGGTTGAGATTGAGAATTCTGAAATCGAACTTGAGTTATCGTCAAACGAGGAATAGGGGTAGTCGCTAACAATTTCAACGGGCTATTTTATCATCGATTCCATAACTAAAAAAGCAGGAATCTCAGATCATCTGTAATTTGATGGTCTGAGATTTCTGCCATGTGCTTGACATATGGATATCGGAATTATTGCATTAAATATAAACAAGTTACACGCCCTTTCATAAGGCCGTGTTTCTTTATACCCAAATTCAGATGGAGGAGGTATCGAATTGCCCGGAAATCAGATTCCATGCACAGCAGACGACCTGTATCGCCTGCTGTGTCGCTATCGTATTCCGCCCTAGCATACAAAACAAAATACAAAGGAGCTGTTTCCATGTACGAAGTATATCAGGATCATCCAAAACAGGCACGGCTCAATATCCGCGTTGTGCTTGCTGTCGCATTTCTCGTCTGTGCCATTGGCGCGGGCATTTTTCTTATTACCCGTCTGGTCAGCAAACCGCTGGCCGAGAAAGAAGCGCGTGCCAAAGCCGGCGTCGTCTACGATTCCAGCGCCGTTGAAGGCGGCTGGGACAACCTTTCGCCGGAAGAAATTGCGGAAAAACTGAACGAAAAGGTCGCGGAAGGCATGATTAACATCAGCATGAACACCGCACCTTACTTTGAAAACGGCAAGGCTGAGGGCAATGTCATGATCGTAAACGAGTCGATCAACAACTATCCCCAGCAGGTTGAGTTCATCCGCAACGATACCGGCGAACATATCTACCAGAGCAAAGCGATCCCCGTGGGCAGCAAAATCGAACGTGCTGCCCTCGATGTGGAGCTTCCGGCTGGCACATACGAATGCACGGCTATGTTCCACAACCTTGATCCGGTCAGTGGCGAAATCATCGGCACGGCCGGGGCAATCATCAACATTACCATCAAAAACTGATTATCAAAAATAAGGAGATTTTAACTATGAAAAACACCAAGAAGATTATTTCCCTCGTTCTCGCAATTTGTATGCTCGCATCCCTTGCCATTTCTGCTTCTGCTGTAAACACCGTTGACGCATCCGGCGGCACCGGCACTTCCAGTGTCACGCTCTCGTCCACCGCTGATGGCAGCCTTGGCGGTGATCCCGCAGCCACTAAGATGTCCGTGACCGTACCCACCGTCCTTCCGATTGCCGTTGGCACTGACGGCAATGTTTCCACCGCCACCGATGCGAAGATCGTCAACAACTCCTTCGGCGCAGTCAAGGTCAATTCCGTGAGCATCGAAGCCGCGCAGGGCTGGTCGCTGGCTGCGTTCGGCGACAAGGCAACCCTTGCCCACGAAAAGGTCAACGCCAACAAGTTCGGCTTCCAGATTTCCCTCGGCAACGGCGAAAAGAAGCTGACCGACAGCAAAAACGCCAGCAAGCAGACGCTTCTGGACAGCTCCGTGGAAGGCTGCTACATGTCCGGCGTGGGCGACACCTCTGCAAACAGCATCGGTATTACCTATGACGCCATCGTTACGCCCGTCAGCGAAGCCGTGACCAACACCGCCATCGCAAGCGTCCTGTTCATCATCGCTTGGGATGCGGTCTAATTCAATCGCCTATCGCACAGGGGAACGCGCAAGCGTTCCCCTTAAAATCTAACAGGAGGTATTCAACGTGAAGAAAAAACGAATCCTCGCATTGTTCCTTGCGGCAGTATCGTGCTTATCGCTGGCAGTCAGCGCGTCGGCGGCAGGCACGACTACCCGCAAAGCAACCGATTTCAAGGACTATGACCGTACCGCATGGTATGCCGAAGCCGTGTCCGCAGCCGTAGATAACGGTCTGCTTTACGGCAAATCCAGCACCATTATCGACCCGAACGGCGACATGACCCGTGCGGAGATGGCAGCAATCATCAACCGCTCGTTCGGTTGCTACAAAACGGCGGACATTTCACAGTACAAAGACGTTTCCAAGAGTAAGTGGTACTACAAAGATGTAGCCCTCGCCGTGCAGATGGGTACTTATAACGGACGTTCCAACTCGTCTATGGCTCCGGACGCACCGATCAGCAGGCAGGAGGCAATGACAGTTGTAGCAAGAGCGTTAGAGTTGGACTATGACGCATACGCAAAAACGGACCTGTCTGCATTCTCCGACCACAGCGAGATTTCCGGCTGGGCACTACCCTACGTTCGCGCGATGATAGGCGCTGACTATATCCACGGTCGCGGCAAAATCCTTGCCCCGCTGGATAACATCACCCGCGCCGAGTTCGCACAGATTTTTGCGAATATCATCGGCAGCTATATCACAGTAAAGAGCAGTTATGACAAGGACATCAAGGGCAGCGCCTTGATTCGCACCGACGATGTGACGCTCCAGAACATGACCGTGGACGGCGATCTCATCATCGGCTGCGGCGCGGCAGATGGAAAAATCACGCTCGACAATGTGACCGTCAAGGGTCGTCTGCTCGTCTGGGGCGGCGGTACAAAAGCCGTGTACTGCAACAATGGCACGAATATGCCGGAAGTCGTGGTTGCACGCGTAGACGATGCAGTCAAGGTCATTTATGACCGTGACAGTACGCTCGCCGTCATCGACACCATCAAAGTCAGAATTACAGAAAGAGCAAAGCAGCACAAGGAAACGGAAGTCATTTTTTATGACGTTTCTGGCCTTAGAGAAGCCCAGAAGCAGCTCAACGCGATTGTCGCGGACAATCAGATTGCTCTTACTGCTCCTGCTCATCTATATGCTCTGGTCGGAGAATCCAGCGTGAAAGCCGAGTTTACCAACAACAGCAAGAATGACACATACAAAATCGAGATTCGCCGCAACAAAGACAATGCGCTCATTGCCGACGCTTTTGAGCTGGCTGCGGGCAAGAGCATTTCTACACTTACACTTCTCGAAGCGCCGGAGTTTGGCAACGTGGATTGCACGGTCACAATTACGGCTTATCGTGACGGCAAGCAGATCGGCACGCTGAACACAGAGCTGACGTTGCACACGGCGTATCTTTGGCCCAAGGAGGTGCAGTAACGCGATGAAAACCTATCAGAAAGCGGCGGCGCTGCTTCTGGCGCTGGCGCTCATTTTTGCCTTTCCGGTCAGCGCGTCCGCTGCGGAAACAACCGAAGCCAGAGTGCCGGTCACGCTGACCGTGGTCAACACGGTTTCGCCCATCTCCTGCACCGTTCCGGCCGCACTGCCTGTTTCACTGGTGGATGGATATGTGGTCTGCGCGAACAACGCAGCCATCACCAATACCGGCAAGACCGGCGCGATTAAGGTCACAAAAGTGGATGTTCAGGCTGGCACATTCGAGATCGGCAGCTATGATGATTTCAGCGCAGGCAAAAACAGCATCGCACTCAGTATCAACGGCTGCTCAACCAAGGGCGCGGGCGCGCTGACGCTTGCGGACGGTGCGTTCCCAGCGATTCCGGCTGAGAAAAATCTCGCCATCCGCTATAAAGCGAAAGTTTCTGCGTCCGAGGCTGTTACGAACGTCAATGCGGCAACAATTGTGTTCACCATTGCCGCTGTGAGTGAAAAGGAGGCTGCATGATGAAGAATTTCAAGAAATTCACCGCATTGCTGCTTGCCCTCTGTATGGTGTTTTCGCTGAGCATTTCGGCGTTTGCAGTCGAAGATCACGAACACACGGTCTATGAAAGCGCCCCTGACGAAGAAATCGCCGTGCAGTCCGTTTCTGGTGAAGCTGCGACCAGCGGCACGATTCCGGGCAGCAGCATCAAATGGTCGCTGGACTCCAAGGGTTGGCTGACCATCTCCGGCAGCGGCGAAGCGCCGGTGTTCCAAAGCGCAGACGATCAGCCGTGGGCGGCTGTCCGCGATCAGATCACCGAGGTCTGGTTCGAGGATGTGGAAACCTTGAGCATTTCGGATTTGGCATACTGGTTCGAGGGCTGCACAAATTTGACCACCGCAGAGCTGCCCCTTGCGCCGGTCATTGGCAAGCACGCTTTTTATAACTGCCCGAAGCTCTCTACGCTGACCATGTACTACGGCGAAACGGTTCTGAACAGCATCGGCGAGGATGCGTTCTGGCGCGAAGCCGATTCCGGCGACACGCTCTATATTGCCTACATCATCGGCTACCCGGAAGCAACGGTGCCGTTCTACACCTATGATTGGGCGGCTTCCAACCGCAGCGACCGGTATTTTTACGATTTATACGGCGTGTATCCCAATGCGGACACTGCAAACACGGCAGTCAATACCGCATCCGTGTCCGGCATCCAGAAAGTCCCCGGCATTTCGCTGACCGCTTCTACCGGCATTGTCGGCACCTGCCCAAGCTGTAAGCAGTATTCTTTGCAGGGCACCTACGTTTCCACGACGCATACATCCAGAGGTCATCAGGAGTATTATGAGTGCTACAAGTGCCATTATGTTCAGAATTTGGGGACTTATGTGTATAAGGATCATGGTTCCGGCTCGTATGGTTCTTGGACTTGCCCGGATTGCGGAAGCCATACATGGGTTTTGGACTATGAAAATGATGCCACTTGCACGCGAAACGGCTACCGGGAATATAGCTGCGATTGCGGACAGAGCAAGCGCGAAACCATCTACGCAACCGGCCACAGCTATTCTTATGGAGGCTGGGAGCAGTATTCAGCCTCGCAGCACCGGCGCGAAGCCTATTGCCGCAACTGCGGCGACTCGGATTACGAATACGCCAGTCATAGCATGAGCTACGGAAGCTGGAACAATTACAGCAGCAGTCAGCACAGCCGCACAGCAACGTGCCGCACCTGCGGATATTCCACAACGGACTACGGCAATCACAGCTACGCCACCGGTGCGTGGAGTAAATATTCCGATACGCAGCATCGTCGCTCGAAAACCTGCTCCGGCTGCGGCGCGTCCACTTATGACTATGCCGACCACAGCTATTCCTATGGTTCGTGGGTGTCGGACAGCGAAACGCAACATAAGCGCACCAAGACGTGCTCGACCTGCGGCGATTCCGGCTATGAATACGCTGACCACACCGACGCGAACGGTGACGGCAAGTGTGACGACTGCGGCGCAACCGTTTCTTTGACCGTCAAGTGGGATGCAGGCACAAACGGCGGCACCATCGACGGCAAGACTAGCTTTTCCGAAACCGTGAAGCCGAACAGCAAGCCGACCGCGCCAGGCAGCGTTCCCGTCAAGACCGGCTACACTTTCAAGGGTTGGTTTACGGCCAAGACGGGCGGCAGCCTTTACAGCACGGTCGCAATCACCAGCAGCACGACATTTTATGCGCAGTTTGAAGCGAACCAATACGTCGTAACATGGGATTTGGGCACCGGCCAGAGCGAAACGACCGAACAGACCTACGGTGAAAAGCTCGTTCTCCCCACCGAGCCGACGCGCAAAAACGCTGAATTTTTAGGCTGGTTCACGGAGAAAGACGGCGGTACGGAGGTCGATTCCAACACCATCTATACAACGGACAGTGAAACGACCTATTATGCGCATTGGGAAATTACAGAGATTTTTTCTGTCACTGTACCTGTCGTTCTTCCTTTGACCGTAGATGAAAACGGCAGCGTTCACACCGGTGCGGCAGAGATCATCAATGCGTCCACGGGCGAAGTTATTGTGTCCTCCGTCAGTATCAGCACGAAAAACGGCTGGCAGCTCGTTCCGTTCAACACTGACATGGCGCACGAAAAAGTGGATGCACGGCTGCTTGGATTCAAAATCAATGATTCTGAAACGACGAAAACCGGAAACACAGAAACGTTTACACTGGCCGCGCCGTGGACGATTGCAGAAAACGGCAGGCTACCCATTTCTTATGATGCCGTAGTATCTGCGGTTTCCCAGCCAGTCACGGAGCAGGATGTGCTGAGCATCGTGTTTGTATTGGAATGGTCGGAGGGATAAGCGCATGGAAGAACAAAATTCCATAGAGCAGATGACCGTCCTCATGGTCGAACCGGGATATGAACCCTACGAAAAGACCATTCCCAACACCCTAGCAGCAAAGCAGGAGCTTGTCGGCGGTCTCATTACTGCCATCTATCCGTATGAGGAAATGGTAGCCATTGTCGCAAATGATGAAGGCATCCTCTTGGGGATGGACTTCAACCGCAGCGTGGAGGGCGGCTATGGTGGCGTTTTCGGGCCGTTTTTCGTGTGCGGGCTGACGGAGGATGACTTCTGCTCCCTCCCACCTGACCAGATCGAGCGCTTCAAGAAGAAATTCCACAAGGCGGAGCTTCTGCTCGGCGTGCGCGGCAATGACCTGATCACGCTGAAAGTTGAGCCAAAACAGAAAGATTTGAAGCCCGAAAAGCAGCGCAAACCACCGTCGCAGGAGCGTTGAAATGGGGTTTGAACTGACCGGTGCAACACCGGACGAACGTCTCAAAGAACTGACCGAAAAACTGGAACAGGGTGTCAGCGAGATTTTTACCAGTGGGCGCTACGCGGAATATCTGTCTGCCATGTCAAAATTCCACACATACAGCTTCGGCAACGTCATGCTCATTCTCATGCAAAACCCGGCTGCATCCTGTGTGGCCGGGTTTCACACATGGAAGAAGGAGTTTGGGCGCAATGTAAAGGCACATGAAAGCGGCCTGAAAATTCTCGCTCCGTGCCCGTATCGGCGGTTCATTGAACAGGACAAGTTGGACAAGGACGGTAAGCCCGTACTTGATGCAACCGGAAAACCAGTGCGGGAACGGACGCTGGTGCAGCTTATGAGATTCCGTATTGTCACCGTCTTTGACATTTCACAGACCGAGGGCAAGGAACTTCCCAGCATCGGCGCATCCGAATTGCAAGGCAATATCGCACATTTTGAGGAACTGGCAAACGCGATCACAAGCGTCTCGCCGGTTCCCATTTTGTATGAAGCACCGCATGGAGCAGCAAAAGGCTGTTTCAACCACGTCACGGAAGAAATTTTGGTACGCCCCGGCATGAGCCAGAAGCAGACGCTCAAAACCATGCTGCATGAAATCAGTCACGCCACGCTCCACCGGCGCAAGAAAAACGAACCGCCGTCCAAAGACCAGCACACGCGCGAGGTCGAAGCCGAAAGTGTGGCGTATGTGGTCTGTCAGCATTTTGGGATTGATACGTCGGATTATTCTTTCGGCTACGTCGCCGGGTGGAGCAAGGGCAAGGAACTGGATGAGCTGAAAGCGTCACTTGATACCATCCGTTCCTGCGCCGCCGGTTTGATTGACGCCATCGAAAAGCAATGTCCGTCGTTAGCAGTTTCCAGGCAGCGTACCGTGTCTGCCACGCTGGAGCGATAGCGGGAGGTGCATGACGTATGCCCGTTTACACCCGGCAGGATTTAAGCATCATGCAGGCGTGGCCGCTGGAACGCAAAATTCGTGTGACACAAGCTAAAATTCTGGAATGGTATCACCACTATGGCGGCAAGATTGCCGTTTCCTTTTCGGGCGGAAAGGATTCTACCGTGCTTCTGGATTTGGTGCGGAGGGCATTTCCGGACGTTCCGGCTGTGTTTGTAGACACCGGCTTAGAGTATCCAGAAATCCGTGAGTTTGTAAAGACCGTTCCGAATGTGACGTGGCTGCGGCCGGAAATCCCGTTTTCAAAGGTTTTGACGACGTATGGCTATCCTATCATCTCTAAAGATGTTGCCAGACGCATCTATTACGCGCGGCAAGGCAGTCCGTGGGCGATCCGACACCTGAATGGCCTGAACGCAGACGGCACACCTTCAAAATACAACGAGCGATATGAAAAATGGCGTTTCCTTCTGGATGCGCCATTTCTCATATCAGACAGGTGTTGCGCTGTAATGAAAGAGCGCCCCTTACATAAGTACGCCAGAGAACATCATCTATATATGATCCTTGGCACGATGGCAAGTGAAAGCGTTCGCCGCCAGAGCAGCTATTTGAAAACCGGCTGCAATGCGTATCTCAAACGCGACCCAACTTCTCAGCCGATGTCATTCTGGACAGAGCAGGATGTTTTGGCCTACCTCAAAATGACGGGTATCTCGTATGCGTCTGTCTACGGTGAGATCGTCGAGGAAGCCGGAAAGCTGACAACGACCGGCGTAAAGCGCAGCGGTTGTATGTTTTGTATGTTTGGCGCACATCTCGAAAAAGAGCCGAACCGGTTTCAGCGCATGGAGGTCACGCATCCAAAGCAATACGATTTCTGCATCCACAAACTCGGCTGCGGCGACGTGCTGGATTATTTGCATATCCCATATACCACAAAGGAGAGAACGCTAAGCATGGAAAACGAAAAAGACTACCAACCGGACATCCTCAATTTTTTAGAAAAGATTGTCCAGCGGAACACCATTGCCTACAAAGAAGATTTTGACGTTGACAAAGAAATTCTCTGGAACAGTGCGCAGGAATCCAGTTTGGAGAATCGTTCTTTTCTCTGGATGAGCCGTCCGTGTGGAACATGGTGTGTGCCGGAGCGCGAGACGTATTTGCAGGACAGCCGCGCATACAAAACGTGGACGTTTTACGCAGACCAGCCGAACGGCATCAAAGCATATCGCGTTGTGGTGGATGGCGTTCGAGACGGCAAGCTGGTGGGGAAGATCATTCATCTGGACTATGCCAAACAGGTACAGCGTGTGGTCAAATCTGCGCTGCCCATTGCAAAGGTGCAATACCGCGATAAGGACGAGTATTTTTGCGAAAGCAGCCATGAAACATTCATTCACCGCGTATTGCGGCTGGAGGAAAACACACACGATATTCGATATGTACCGGAATGTGAAGCGGAATTGCAGCGCCTTTTATCGCTGGAGCACCAGATGGAAAAGCAGGATAAGCGCCCTCGACGGACAAAATCTGTTACCATGCAGCGGTAACGGAATCAGCACCGCCTGCGGTGCTGATTTAGCAAGTATGTCGTTTGTTAAACGACCCTTGTTAGGGGTGAACCCCTAAGACCCCCGCGTTTTGCGTCTCACGGTGAGACGCATTTCTATATGACGATGCGCCGGAATTGCGTCTCATGGTGAGACGTATTTCAACTGGACAGGAGGGATTTTTTTGCGCAGTCGATCACATTTCACTGGCGTATGGCTGAACGAGGCGGAATATCGGCAGCTCATGCAGCTTTGCCAGAGCAGCGGTCTGTCTGCCAGCGCCATGATCCGCAAATGTATTCTGGGTGAAACCGTCAAGCCGCGCCCACCGGACTGCTATGCGGAGCTTTTGCGTGTGCTGTCTGGCATCGGCACGAACATCAACCAGCTTGCGCACTGGGCGAACGGCAAGGGCTATGTCACACAGGCACAAATCCATGATGCCGCACGCTTTGCGCGAGAAGCGTGCGAACTGGTGCAGGAGTCGATATAATGGCATACGATAAGATTATCGTCATTCATTCCCGGCTGGATCGCTGCCTGGATTACGTTCAAAATGACGGCAAAACGGATTTGGGAAACGCCGTGGATTATATCTGTGATCCTGTCAAAGCGGGCTTCCAGACGGCAATCAACTGTACGCTGGATAAGTCTTTTTTGCAAATGCAGGAAACCAAACGGCGCTGGGATAAGCACGGCGGGATTCTCGGTTATCATATCATTCACTCCTACGCTCCCGGCGAGGTCACGCCAGAACAGGCACACGAAGCGGGCGTAGAGTTCGCACGGCGACTGTTAGGAGACAAATACGAAGCCGTTGTCTGTACGCACACCGACCGTGACCATCTGCATTGTCACATTGTTTTCAATTCCGTTTCGTTCATGGACGGCAAAAAGTACCGGAGTGATTTCAAAAGCTATTTCCACGATCTGCGCGGCATTTCTAATGAGGTCAGCCGGGAGCGCGGATACTCCGTGATTGAACCGGATGGGAAAGGCGCTTCCTACGCTGCATGGAACGCAGAAAAGCGCGGCAGCGGTACAATCCGTGACCTTATCCGTCGTGACATAGACGCAGCGCTGGCTGGGAGCCTGACCTATGATACGTTTTTGGAAACGTTGCGGCGGCAGGGCTATTCTGTCAAGCGCAGCCCAAATGTCAAGCATACCGCCGTCCGTCCACCGGGCGGGCAGCGGTTTGTCCGCGTGGAAAGTCTTGGCCTTGGCTATACGGAAGCAGAGCTGATGCAACGCTTGAACGAGCAGCGGCACGAACCGGAACCGACAGCGCCAGTTTTTTCAGCACAAAAGCGCTATACCATTCGCCGCCGTCCGCGACACTATCTACCCGTCAAGCGCGGCAGCTTCCGCGCTCTGTACTTATATTATTTGTATCTACTGTCACCGCGTAAGCGGAAACCGCAGAAAATCCCATTTGAAACGCGGACCGAAATCCGCCGGGCGAAGCAATACCGGCAGCAATTTTTCCTTTTACAGAAGTATCACATAGATACAAAGCCAGAGTTAGAAATGCTGTCCGATGCACTGTCAAATGAGATGCAGATTCTAGTAGACCAGCGCAAGGAGTTATACGCTCTGCGCCGGGAGCAGCCGTCTGAGCAACTTGATGCAGATATTGACGCACTGACCGCACAGCTCCGGCCCCTGCGTCGGGAACTGCGGTTATGCGGCAAAATCGCGGAATATGCGCCGCGGATGCTGCGGCAGGTGCGGGAAAGCAATACACCATCAACAGAAAATCATGCGCCGGATAAGGCGCGGGAAAGGAGGCACAGCCTATGGAGGTAAGCGGCGAAGCTGCTGATCTTGTAATGAAGGAAGGCGTACAAATATCCGAAGAAGCAATCAAACTGCTGGCGCGGGGTGCAAAAAATCTCGCGGCGCTGTTGTATGCACTGGCAAAAGATCAGAAAAAGCTCTACGGTAAGGTGAACATGAACCGGCTGCTTAGCGAACAGCGGCCCATTGAAGTTCTACCTTTACGTACAGAGGATTTTGACGAGTTCAAGCGCAGAGCCAAGAAAGTCGGCTTGTTATTTTCAACCATTTTGGATAAGAAAGGCGACGAACCATACCTTGAAATCCTGACCAACATTGACCATCTCTCACAGGCAAATTATATCCTAGAGCAGATGGGATACCAGCCCAGACAGTTGGAGGACGCGCAGCCAAAAAAAGAGCAGACCCCTGCCCGACCAGAACCATCCTTGCAAAAGCAAAGGAGTGGCTTGACGCAGGGGCCGATTTCGACCAATGAGGAAAAGCAGCCCGTTCGCGGACGGCTGGCGGCATTGCGTGCCGCCTCAGAGCGGACGCGGCCAGAACCCCAGCGCGAGCTGGAGCATATCAGGTAATAGGAGTGAGTATTATCTTAAATTTAGCAGATTTAGTAAATGAAAAGAATCAGAGCAGCGAACTCTGGCAGGCGCAGCGGCAGGCTGACCGCGAAAACACAAACGCCATGCAGGACGCCGGTATTGTTCAGATCACCAGCGACCCGGACGCTTATTTGCGGTATCTGAATTGTCAGGCCGACAATCCGAGTTATAGCGCTGGCAATGTTGCGCTCGTTATGGTGCAGGATCAGGATGCAACCATTTTCGGAACAAAAGACCGCTGGAAAAGTCTGATGCGCAGCGTATTTCCAACCGAGGAAAAGAATGGCGTGAAAATTTACACCCGTTCCTCTTTTGGCAAAGGGTATGTACTGACGGACGTTTACGACGTGCGGCAGACAAGCGGGCGCGACCTGAAGCACACCGCATTACAGCCGGACAGCAAGGAAATGACGGAAGCCCTCAAAACGCTCCTGAATTATTGTGTTGTGCCGCTGGTGAGTGATGAGAGTATCCCCATGCCTGCGCTCTACGACCCAAACCAGATGAAAATGGCGGTCAATCCGAAATATAACGATGCAGAAGCGTTCGCAGGCATCGCAACAGAGATCGCCCACGTCCGTTTTCATGCCAAAGGCTATAATCAGAACTATTCGCGGGATGATTATGAGCTGGATGCGCAGAGCGTCGGCTATATGATCTGTCGTCGCTTTGGTGTTCCGTGTGAAGCGCCCGACGTATCAAATCTGGCGGCGTTCTATGACGGGTTTGACCCGCAGGATCGACGGCAGGCGCTTGGACAGATTCAGGACATGGCGCAGAAGATCGGAGGCAGCATTGAACGTGCAATCACACCGCAGGTCCGGTCACGGAATATGAACCGCAGCGCACGTTAAAGAGGTTTGCTCCCCTCCGGGGGAATATCTTCCGCTGGCTGTCCGCAGTCAAGGCCGGTCGATGCTGACGCATCGGCCGCAGAGCCAGCCAGTGTGCGCACTGGCTTCGCAATGACATGGTTTTTTGCAAGGGGGTGCGGGGAAAGAATCCCCCAGTCACGGCTTTGCCG
>ENA-OPJL01000111-OPJL01000111.1-human-gut-metagenome-genome-assembly--contig:-NODE-111-length-29547-cov-4.527296_pt1 | contig 29547 bp, 21 predicted proteins | sample MGYA00241415_ERZ501659 | MGnify/ENA primary metagenome ERZ501659 (study PRJEB25962, sample SAMEA1965033) | human gut metagenome | biome: human gut; feature: human-associated habitat; material: faeces...
GCGCGGGTGAGGCGAGCGGTTCGGCACGCTGGGGCACGCTCAAAGAGGGCAAGCAGTTCCGAGACCTCACCACGGAGGACAACAACCTCATCTTCACGCAGAACTTCGGCCTCGCCCTGCACCGCCCCAAGTTCAACCCAGAACTCGACCGCAACCTGAACGTGCTGGTCGTGGGCGGCTCCGGCTCCGGCAAGACGTTCAACTACGTCACCCCGAACATCTGCCAGCTCAACACGAGCTATTTCATCACCGACCCCAAGGGCACGCTCCTTAAAGACGCCGGTTTCCTGTTCACGGACAACGGCTACAAGGTGAAGTCATTCAACACCATCAACCTCGATGAGTCGATGCACTACAACCCGCTCAAGTACGTGAAGACGGACACCGACATCCTGTCGTTCGTCAACTGCTACATCATGAACACCAACGGTGACGGCAAGGCGGGAGACCCATTCTGGGAGAACTCCGAGAAGATGCTGTACACCTCCCTCATCGCCCTGCTGCGCGACTGGTTCCCGCCGGAGGACTACAACCTGTCGAACCTGCTGACGCTGCTCTCCATGGCCGAGGCCCGAGAGAACGATGAGAACTTCAAGTCCCCGCTCGACCTGCTGTTCCTCCAAATCGAGGAGGGCAAGCGCTATATCCCGAGCGAAGGCGGTGTCCCCGCGCCGTCGATGGGCGTCTCCGGCCTCTCCCGCAGCTTCGGCACGGGCAACGCGACCGGAGACTCGGATTGGTCGTGGGAGCCGACCAACCTCAAGCGCAACTCCGACGGCGTGCGCCCCGCCGACTGCGGCGGTCTGTCGCCCGATGAGGACTTCGCCCTGATGAACTACAAGAACTTCAAGGTCGCTGCGGGCAAGACCCTCAAGTCCATCATCATCTCCTGCAACGTGCGCCTCGCCCCCATCGCCACCGCCGGTGTGCGCAGCCTGCTCGAATACGATGAGATGGAGCTTGACACCCTCGGCGACCCAGACGCGAAGGTGGCGGTCTTCGGCATCCTCTCGGATACCGACAAGACGCTCTCCTTCCTGTTCGCCATCATGATGTGGCAGTGCATCGACCAGCTCTGCCGAAAGGCGCTGACCGACTACGGCGGCAAGCTGCCGACACCGGTCCATTTCATCTTCGACGAGTTCGCGAACATCGGGACCATCCCGCAGATTGAGGAGACCATAGCCGTCACGCGCTCCCGCAACATCGGCATCACCATCATCCTGCAATCCATGTCCCAGCTCGAATCGAAGTACGACAAGAAGGCGCAGACCATCGTGGACTGCTGCGACTCCACCCTGTTCCTCGGCGGCAAGTCGAACTCCACCAACAAGGAAATCGCGGAGATGATTGGCAAGCAGACCATCAACCAGATGACCTACGGTGAGAGTACAGGGCAGTCAGGCTCGGCATCTAAGAACTTGCAGATACAGGGTCGCGACCTCATCGACGCGGCGGAAATCGGCAAGATGAGCCGCAGGAAGGCCATCTTGCTCATCGCGGGCACCAACCCGCTCATGGACGACAAGTTCGACCCGCACACCCACAAGCGCTACTGCTACATCGTGGACAAGCGCAACCCCAAACGCCTGCACGACAAGCCCTTCGACTTCAAGCGCTATCTGGCAGGGGGATGCGAGCCGTATGACGACCATGATGACGGTGAGAGCAGCGAGTAGCGGTGATTTTCCGAGCCGCCCATGCAAACGGTTATAATCTACGTGACTCGGCGGCGCATCCGCTTCCGGCGGTGCCCCGAACATGCGGCTCACAGGCAAGAAAGGAGAGGACGGTGAAAGGACATTGGAAGAACTCGTCAGGCTCGCCGCGAAGCCCATCGCCTACATAGGCTGCACGGTCATCTTCCTCGGCCTCCTTTACCTCGGGATGAATCTGAGGGACGGGGCGAGGGCGGGAGGCGGCGAACTGCGGAAGGCAATCGCCATGATTGCCGCCGGTGCCGCTGTGACCGGGTTCGCGGCCATCTACGGCTTCACGGGTTTCTAGCCCATGTGGAGACCCACCATCAATCAACCAATCCAGAAAGGAAGTAAATACTATGCTCGATAACGCAGTGAACATGCTCACGCAGGGCGTGACGTTCCTCGGCGGCGTGCTCGTCGTCTTCGGCCTCATCAACCTCGGCATGACCATCAAGGACGGCATGCAGGGCGGTGGCGGCCAGCTCTCCGGTGCCATCGCCATGATTGTCGGCGGTGCCATCGTCGTGGGTGCCGCCATCTACTTCGGCCAGCTCAACACCGGTTGGGCGGGCGGACTCTAGGAAAGGGGCGGTGCCTATATGCTATCCGTAGCGGTACATAAGGACATCGCCGAGTACCAGCCCAAGGTCGTGGGCAAGATGACCGGGCGCACCCTCGCGTCAATCGCGGGGGCGCTCGGTTGCTCCGTCCTCACCGGCCTCTACATCTACTTCGTGTTGGGCTGGAACGTCGGCGACAACATGATGCTCATCTACGCCGTGAGCCTCCCGTTCTGGTGCTGCGGCTTCATCCGCCCGAAGGGGATGCCCTTCGAGCAGTTTGCCGCACTCTGGCTCAAGGCGAACTTCGGCGTGGAGCGCATCTTCTATGTCCCATCTATGCAACTCAGCGGTCTCATCGGCTCGCCCGATGGGAAGAACGTCAAGAAAGGAAGGGTCTATGGGAAACACTATCGAAAGCAATGCAGCCTCAAGGGAATCGAAGCCTACTCCCCCCGTGCAGGACGCGTCATCAACTGACACCGAGGCGAACTTCGACATCGAGCAGTTCGTCCACACCTCCGGGGAGGGGTTCGGCAACGACCGTCCCATGGATGCCGATAACGGCTCGGTCGATGTGGCTGCGCTCGGCTCTGTCGCCGGTACCCCCACCGTGGCTGGCAAGAAGATGTCCCGCAAGGAGAAGAAGCAGGCCAAGCGTGAGGTCGCACGCCTCAAGAAGGAGGCGAAGCTGGCCGAGAAGGAGGCCCGCAAGAGCTACACGTCCGTGAAGTCCCAACTCAAGGACCGCGACAAGGAACTCACCTCGAAGACGGCGGATGCCCGCCGCAAGCGCGAGGGTGCGAAGGACGTGGTGAACTACATCGGTTACAACCGCATGTACCAAGACGGCATCTGCGAGGTCGAGGAGGGCCTGTTCTCCTCCTCCATCTCCTTCGGGGACACCAGCTACCACTCCGTGCGCGACGAGCAGCAGAAATCCATGTTCTCCGCGCTCACGCGCCTGTACGACCAGTTCGGCGCGAACACGCTGGTCCAGATGAGCGTCATCAACACGCCGCTGCTCAAGGAGGAGGTCGGCAACCGCAAGTTCTTCGATGTCGCCCGTCAGGGCAACGACGCCGCACGCAACGATGCACAGGTGTTCAATGACATCCTGAACGACAAGGTGCGCGAGGGCGTGTCCAACATCCGTCGCAACCGCTACCTGACCTATTCGGTCACAGCCGAGACGGCGGACGACGCGGCACGCCAACTCTCCCGCATCGAGACGGAATCCAGCCGCATCTTCAACTCCATGGGGTCCAAGGCCCACCTGATGAACGGCACCCAGCGTTTGTCGGTCATCCATTCGCTCCTGAACCCCTACAAGCCGTTCTACTTCGACTACCAGAAGGACATCTCCGCCAAGCGCGTGCAGACCACCAAGGACTGCATCGCCCCGACGCAGATTGACTGGCGGCCGGACGGCATGTTCAACGACTGCTTCAAGCTGGATAACGGCGTGTACGGGCAGGTCCTCGTCATGAAGAAGTTCGGTTCCGAGCTTTCCGACCGTGCGCTGGCAGACATCGTTGACCTTCCCATCCCCATGGCGGTCACGTGGTTCGTGCAGCCGATGGACAAGTCCAAGGCCATCAACTTCGTCCGCACCCGCAGCGCGTGGATTGATAAGGAGATAATCGAGGAGCAACGCAGCGCCGTGAACAAGGGCTACGACTTCTCCATCCTGCCGCAGGAACTCAAGTATTCCAAGGAGGAGACGGAGGACGTCCTTGACCACTTGCAGAACAAGAACCAGCGCCTCTACGTCTTCACCGGCTTGATTTACACCTACGCTGAGAGCAAACAGCAGCTCGACGCTCAGGTCATGCGCATCATCTCCACCGCGCGGCAAAACTCCATCGAGGTGGACACCTACGACTACCGACAGCGCCGGGGCCTCAACTCCGTGCTGCCCCTCGGCCACAACCACGTCGAGATTAGCCGCATGTTCACCACCGCGCAGGTCGCCATCCTCGTGCCCTTCGCGACGCAGGAGCTTGACGATGCCGGTGGAAACTACTACGGCCAGAACAAGCACTCCCGCAACCTCGTCATGTGCAACCGCAAGAAGCTGACCAGCCCCATGGGCTTCGTCTGCGGCAAGACGGGTTCGGGCAAGGGCATGTTCACCAAGACCGAGATGACCGGCACCATCTTCTCCAACCCGACGGACGAGATTTACGTCATCGACCGCGCCGGTGAGTACACGGCCATCGCCGACCGTTACGGCGGCACCACCTACCATTTCGGCGTGGGCACCGATACGTTCCTGAACCCCTTCGACACGGTTTCCGTGGAGCACATGCCCCGCACCGAGCAGATTGCGTTCAAAATCGACGCGATGCTGGCGCAGGCGGGTGCCTCCGCCGCCGAGTCCGGGCAGTCCCTCTCCGAGGTTGACCAGTCCATCATCCAGCGCTGCGTGGAGCTTGCGTTCCAACGTGCCGAGGAGCGCGGTGACGGCCTCCCGCCGACATTGCAGGACTTCTACGACATCGCCCTTGAGCAGCCCGAGCATCAGGCGCAGACCATCGCGCTGCGCTACGAGCGCTTCGTCAAGGGTTCCATGGACTTCTTCAACCGCCAGTCCAATGTGGACTTCAACACCCGCATCGTTGACTTCAACTTGAAGGACCTGCCGGACTCCATGCTGGTCTTCGCCCTCATAAACGTCTGCGAGGCCGTGCGAAACCGCATGTACTTCAACGCCAAGCGCAACGTCCGCACGTGGCTCTACGTCGAGGAGATGCAGTCGCTCTTCGCCTACCCGACGGTGCTCAACTACTTCTCGCGCTTCTCCAACGAGGGCCGCAAGTTCGGCCTGCTGCTGACGGGCATCACCCAGAACGCGGTGGCGATGCTCAACAACGAGGCCGCGCAGAACATCGTGCTCAACGCCGACTTCATCATGCTGCTCAAGCAGTCCCCGCTCGACCGCATGCGCTGGGTGGAGCTGCTGAACCTCTCCGAGCAGGAGGAGGAGTGCATCGACGAGTCCGCCGAGGCCGGTGACGGCCTGCTCATCGCGGGCAACGCGCGTGTGCCGATTCGCGGCAAGTTCCCGTCTGGCAACGTGCTCTACGACCTGTTCAGCACCAACCCCAACGAGACCAAGGAGCTGAAAATCGGCTCCAAGAAGAAGGACGGCAAGGTCATCTAAGCCGGGAAAGGACGGTGAACGTCAATGAAGCCATCTGATTTCGTATCGACATCCGGCCAGAAGCAGGACATGTCGCAATCCCTGTTGCAGACGGAGTTGACGGATGCCGTCAACACCGGCATCGTGGACCGCGCCGACAAGAGCGAGAAGTCGTTGAAGAGCGGCCTTTACTCGGTCGGCAAGAAGGCAGCGACGGGCGGTGCCACCAGCGCCGCCCTCGCCGCCGTCACCAACGGCAGGAAAGGCGGCAAAGGCGGTTCCGCATCTAATGGGGCTTCTCCAAAGAGCAGGGCCGGGAAAGCCAGTGCCGCCGTCATGGCGCACAATGCCGTTCACGGCGCTCTGGAAGGCTCCGAGCTTGAGGGTGCGGACGACCTCTACAACAGCGGAAAAGGCGCGTACCGCGCAGGTCGCGCCATCGGCAGGCGCATCAGCGGCAAGTCCGCGTCCCTCGACATCAAGGGCGCGGTGAAAGGTGCCGGTAAGGCAGCCGCAAGAGGTGCGGTGAGCAACGCCCTTCAAGGTTCCGAGCTTGAGGGTGTGGATAACGTATACGATGGCGCGAGGACCGGTTACCATGTCGTGAAGGGCGTGAAGAAGCGCCTCGGCGGAAAGAACCCCCTCTCATCGGATAAGAGCCTCGGAAAGCTCTCCGAGAAGAAGTCCGCGAAGAAGGCGGCGAACACGGTAGAGGCGAAGCGCAAGGCTCAGGCCGCAGGGTACTTCAAAAAAAATGTCTATACCTCCGTCCATAACGCACAGAAAGGCAAACAAGCGGCCAGTGCCGCTAAAAGTAGTATCCACTTCCTTGCATCTGGCTCAAAGGGCGGCTTTCTTGCCGCTATTGGTTCACCCTTTATTCTCATCGGACTCCTCTTAATCATCATTCTCCTTTCCGCAATTCTCGGCGGCGGTGCGAATACGGAGATGGAAAAAAATAGCATTGGCACCTTAACGGGGGTTCCCGCTGAGGTGGCGACTTATCTTAAAGGTTATGGGTACACCAACGAGGCTATTGCCGGTATCCTCGGTAATATGTCGCAGGAGAACTCAGGTTTTGACCCCGGTCTTGGTGGTGATGACGGTTACGGAACCGACTCCATCGGCCTTATCCAGCTAAGTGGTACCAACAAGAATTATTTTCTACGCTGGTGTGCGAATAATGGGAAAGTCTGGAGCACCGTTTCCGCACAGATGGAGTGGACATTCTCAGGTGAACAGGGAACCGGATATTTTGTTAATGACTGGGAAACCCATCTAGCCAACGCTCCTTCATATTACCGCTACGAAAGGGGATATGAAGAGCGCTTTGGAAACGATTTCTACCGCAGTGGCGAAGAAATAAAAACATCCACCGACGTTGACCTTGTGACATATTCGTTTATGGCTTGCCATGAACGATGTGGCAGCAAAATAAGTTACGGCGACGATGTTTCCAGACTTTACAGACGACTTGATGAAGCGCATAAGTTTCTCGCGCAGCTCAATAGTGGAGGAACCGGCGGCGGAGCAGATTATGAGAATGCCGAACCATGGCAAAAGGCAATACACGACAACGCATTAACCACCCCCTCACCGGGTGCAGGCTGGTGCGCGATGTGGGTATCGCAGGTGTATTACAACGCCGGATTCGGATACATCGGTGGTAATGCCGATGACATGTACTATCGCTACTGTCACAGTTCAGACCGCTCCGAACTGAAAGTCGGAATGCTCATCGCCGTGGATAAGTACGTCACTAACGGTTACCCATATGCGGGTTACTCCCCCGACGGACGTAAACTCTCCTACCATGTTGGTATTTACATGGGCAACGGCATGGTCAGAGATAATATCGGTTCCATTACGGATACCCCGCTAGACCAATGGATTGCGACCTATGGCAACTATCACGAGGTGCGTTGGGGATTCGGTCCGCATTGATATACGTAAAGGAGAACTCATATGGATAAAATCAAAGCTATCGTCTCCCAGCATAAAAAGACATCTCTCTTAGCACTTTTCGTGCTTATCGTATTCGTCGGTTTCTCCGTGACCAGTGCCATGAATGTGGCACAGCGCCGCGCCGAGGAAGAATCCATTGAGCAAGTTGAACCGGACAACGAGAAAACCTCTTCCTCGGAATCCGATAAAGACATCAAGCTCAGCGATTCCCAGAAAGAGGCGATTAAGGGATACGATGACAAGGTTAAGAGGCTCATCGAGACCATGAGTTCGAGCATCTGGTCCGATAAAACCGGCACGAACACCCTACGGTTCTACGACACTTACTATGTGGAGACCATAAACGGGGTCGAGAAGACGCACCCCTACGCCATTACAAAGGTGGAGTACGGCACGAATGGTGCCGATGCTGAAATCGACACCGTGGTCTTCCTCACGGATACCGGAACGCATATCGCGACCTATACAATCGCCCTCGATGTCGAAGGTAGCTCCATATCGACATCGACTCTCTCCTCCTCTTCTATGTTCTCAAAGAAGGATAGCCTCTATGAGTGTGCAGACCCGGTTAAATCAATCACCGTGAAAGGATTGAATAGTGAGATGACCAGTCTTTTCGGTGGCGATGTCACGAAACTCACCGAAGACCTAAGCTCTTGGTGTGCTTCCCATTTCCCAACAGCTAGTGAGGCTGCATGGGAGAAAACGGCTGTCATCGACTACGAAAAGGGCATCATCTCCACTACATTCACTTTGAACACCGAAACACCCGTTTCCATCGCCGTCACATATAGTCTTTCTGACAAATCGTATAACTTCGAGTTGTAGTGTCGATGACGGAGTAGAAAGGACTGAAATATGAAAGAAGATACAATCAAGACAATTTCCCGTCTTAAAAAAAGGCTCCCTAGTAGGGCTACTTCCATCATCATCCTACTAATCGTCGCAACTGTGCCATTGCTCTTTCCTCAGCCGGTCTATGCGGCACCTTTTTGGGATGTTGGTACAAACCTCAAGAACATGGTTTGCGAATGGCTTCTCGACATGTCATGTTGGGGATTCAACTTGTACAATGACATTGCATTGAAAATCGGCAGTTCCGACATGCTCACAGCGCCTTTCGATTCCCTGCTTGGCGTTGATGCCTATGAACTTATGAAAACCATCCATCAGACAGCCATCATTCCCATTGCGGAGTCCATCCTTGCACTCTTCATGTTGGTGCAATTGGTGAAAATCAGTCAGCGTATTGACTCTACTGCGACCCTTCCTGCTGTGAAAGACATCGTGTTTCTCGCAGTCGTCTACGTACTCATACATTGGTTCATCATCAACTCTCTCGACATCATGCAGGCTATCTACAAGATAGCCGTCGATAACATCATCCCAGAAATCGGTACTGCGGGCAGCAATAAGGGATTTTTCGAGAGCGCATTGACCACTGAGAGTATCCCCGAGGAAACTTGGGATAAGCTCACGATAGGCGGTTGTTTTTTGACACTCGTAGCGTCTATCCTTAGCATCGTCGGTGGAATCGTCGCGTACATGGTCGCATTTATCGTCGCTTATGCACGAGCTTGGCAAATCTATGCCATGGTTGCCTTCTCTTCTATTCCCATAGCCCTGCTCGGGTTTGATGAGACTCGACAGATGGGCATAGGCTTTCTCAAAAACTTCGCTGCCGCTGTCCTCGCTGGTGCTGTCATGATGTTCGTCTTAGTCATCTACCCTCACGCCTTGGCTACGATGACGACAGCAAGCGGTGTCACGGGTGGTGCTTCCATCCTCTTCCTGATGTCGATTCCCGCCACTGGAACAGCCGGTCTCGCCTCAGCATCAGTTTTGGTGCTTTTGGAGTTCCTTGCCATTACATTCCTTCTCATCTACGCCCTCATAAAGTCCGGTTCTTGGGCCAAGGAGATTTTGGGAGGCTAACCACCCACCGAAAAGACATCGCCATTCACCGAAAAGGGACGGCCCATCGGGTCGTCCCTTCCACTTAATAATATATTATTGGGCAATCGCAAAAGCCTTGGAAAGGAGCCGCCATGCCAAACTACAACGAAGCTCAGGGGGTCGCAGACCTCCTCTCCCAATTCGACTTCAATATCATCAACGAGGGTCCGGGTGACTTCTCGACCCAGCACCGCAAGTACACCTGCGAGTTCAGCAAACCCGGCATCGAGTCCTTCACCACCACGTACCAGTCCAACCCCGATGTCCACGGCCAGCCGACCGCGACGGACGTGTTCGCCGCGCTGGCGAGCGACGCGCTCGCGGTCGATGGCTTACTCGTAGATACCTTCGCCGACGAACTCGGTTTCGAGAAGCCGTCTCAGGCCATCCGCGCCTACGAGTCCTGCCATAAGACCCTTGACTGGCTCAAAAACGACCTGCAACTCATGACCTCTGAAATCTCCGACAGACGGCATCACCATCGACTTCAATGACAACAACATGGACATCGAGGACTTCGCCACCAAGGCCGAGACCGCGATTCAGGATGCCATGGATTCGCCACTCTACGATGCCCTCGGTTCAAACGATGAGATTCTTGAAGATGGTGAGCTGAGTGGCGACTTTGAGGCAATCAAGGAATCCGGTTACGATTTCCCGAATCCCTGCGCCATGAGCGCCGAGGCGGTCCGCACGGTCAACGAGAAGGGCTACGAGACCGCGTTCAACGAGTTCTGGAAGGAATTCATGCCAGATAAGGGCTACGAGGTCCCGACCGTCTCCGAGGCTGCCCAAGAGAGCCGCGAGGCATCGGGCAAGCTCGAACAGGACAGTCATGACGGGCAGACGCCCGAGCGTGAGGATGAGCGTGCCGATGGGGACGCTGAGCATTAGATAAGACGATGACCGGGCGGCGCGGGTTCTTCTCGCCCGCCTTTTCACATGAGAACATCGGGCAGGACGCCCGTTAGGAAGGAGCATGGATATGGATAAGACACCGAAAGAGCGCATCGTCTTCGATGAGGGCGTGTATTACGGCGACGAGGGCAGCGAGATTTCCATCGAGGACATCACGAGCCGCGAAGGCATCGCCGTGGAAGAGGTTCTTGATAGCTATACCGAGGAGGAGATATTCGAGAACGCGATGAACATGATGGACATCGACCGCTCCGAGGAACTTGCCGGTTTAAAGGCGTTCCTAGATGGCTCCGATAACCCACTGTCCTCCTACGACAACCCACTCGGCGGTAACCGCATCATTGCGCGAGGCTCCATCGGTCGCTGGGATGGCACGCGCCATGGCATGACCGCGTACAGGGACTTCGACGACATGATGAGCGGCCCCGATTCCGTTTTCAAGGATTGTGAAATCGGCAAGGTCTGGGATGAGAACGGCGGCCTGTTCATCCACGGTTACCATCACGACGGCGGGGTCGATGTCGAGGTCCGCCAGCTCACCGATGCCGGTGAGGAGGCACTGGATGTCATCGAGGACGCGTGGTACGGCGAGCCGTTCACCAGCGGCGGGAAGGAGTACGACGGCTCCCCCGAGTCAGTGGACACCGCCATGCGCGACCTGTGGGAGGACCCCGACCTGTGCCCCACCCCGCGCTATATGGAGCTTGCGTTCGGATGCCCTGCCGAGGAGTACGAGGCACCGGCCATCGACCCGCTTCTCGAAGCAGCAGAGTTCACGCCATCCGCCATCATGAGCGCCGAGGTCGCTCCGGGCGCTGTAACTGCGACCGTGCATGATGTCTCAGGTGTCCCCTATGAAGTCCCCGCAGATGTCCTCAACGGGTTGAAGGACGCTGTGCGCATCTCGGACCGCGCCGCAACCATCGAACCCTCCGCGTCCCTCACCATCGCCGGATGGAATCAAAAGCTCGATGATTCCCTCTGGGCGCTCGACTTCGAGGATAGGAACGGGGTCCCGCCGCAGCTCTCCGATTGGCTCGCGCGGGACGCCGAAGGCGAGAAGGGCAATGAGAGCGCCAAGACCAGCCCGGTTAGTCTGAAAACCGCCGCCAAGGAGGCCCGTGCGGTTTCCACCAAGCTCTCCGAGAATAACGGCGGCACTGATGAGCAAGACGGCAAGGATGACCTCCAACGCCACATGATTCCCTCCGAGATGCGCATCCCCTCTCAAAACGACCACCATCGCGCCCCCTCCCTCTCCGATATGGCAGCCGAGACCCGCGCGGCTTCGGCTGCCATGGAAACGAACATCGCATCTCGCATCGACCGCGAGCGCGACGCCCGCTAGGAAGGAGGACTGCGATATGGATTTCTACGATGCGACCGCGCTCATGCGTCTGGTTCAGGCGGTCGAGAACGACCCCTATGTATCGAGTGGAGCCGGTGAAGCCCTCGCGGACAAGGTGCGCGAGTTCATCGAGGATGAGGCGGAATTGGGCGGCTGGTACACCGAACTGATGAATGCCATCGGCGAGGGTGAAATCACCGACCCTCTTGCCGATTTCACAGTGGGACGCTTCCGCGTTCATCTCGTTCAGGAGGGCGAGCGCTACGGGGCGGGCGGTGGCTTCGTGTACGGCAAGGCCCTGTCGAACGGCAGCTTCGGCATCCCAATCAACGACTGCCAGCTCTACGGCCACGGTCTCCCTCTGGTGGAGTTCTACGACGTGTCGCAGGACCCCGCAAAGTTCCCCGAGGGCCAGTTCGTCACCCGCTACTACATGTCCACCCTGCTCGGCATGGACTCCATCGGCAATAGCATCGGAGAGATGTCGGCACTCGGCCTCGATGGCGGTGTGCCGAATTGGACCATCAGGGGCGATGACTTGCAGGAGGTCTATGCGCACCTCTGCGCCGCACGCGAGCAACTTGAATCTTACACCGAGTGCGGGACTTATAAGGATTACGGCTTCGGATTCCATGCGAAAGAGGGGTCGATGTCGAGTTACGTCATCGGTGAGCCAGTCGAGGAAGGATGGTGGGTGCTCGTCGGCAACTATGACCTCACAGACAGTGACTCCGACTACTACATCTCCGATGACCTCCTAAATGAACTGCTCTCCCGTCACGAATACCCCTCGATGGATGCGCTCAAGGAATCCCAAGCCGATATGTGGCGCAACGAGCTTACTGCCATCATCGCCGAGGCGCAGGAAGACAGCCGCTTCGAGGTCCCGTTCCACCTCAGCTCCGATGAATCCATGCTACGCCACATCGTCAAGCGCATGGGTGTGCCGGAGGAAGCCGCACGCACGGCGGTGGCGAATGCCCGCGCTATGTACGAGAAGGACGCTCCACGCCGAGAACCAGAGAAGGTCGTGACGCTTAAGGGCGAAGTGGATAAGGCCCGCCGCGCCTCCGCGAAGCTGGCGGATAACGGAAACCATTCAAATCGCGGGCAGGACGCCCGCTAGGAAGGAGGATTGCGACATGAAGGGTATGCTCATCCCGACAAACGGAAACCCGGTCGAAATCGACATCGAGGTCGATGAGACGGGTTCCACGTTACACGACCTGCAACGCCTCGTCGGTGGGAACATCGAGCCGTTCGATGTCATCTTCGGCGAGGGCATCAGCCTCTACGTCAATGAGGAGGGCCTGTTCACCTGCCCGCCCAACCGCGCGGTGTACGCGACGAAGGGCATGGAAGAGGCCGGGTACCTCTCCATGATGGATTACAGTTCACCGGTCAAGGAGGGAGAACTGTACTCCATCCTCTGCGGCGACCTCGTGGCCGTCGGGTTCGACTTCGAGACCGGAGAGAATCGCGACCTCTCAGCCGATGAGATGTCCCGCGTAGCCGACTACTTCACCGAGGTCAGCAAACCCGGCAGCGGCATCGAGGAGGTCATCGCAATCCGCATGGGACAGCGCCGTGAGGAAGCCCGCTCGGAGGATGGCCGCGTCACCCTCAAGGGGGAGGCTCAGGCATCGCGTGCCGCCTCCGAGAAACTGGCCGAGGGACGCGACACCGGCTCACCGGCACGAGAAGACCCCTCCATCGTGTAGGTATATAGAAGACCATCATGGTAGAAAGGTAGGAAAACACCATGGCATACGACAAGAACATTCCCGACGTGCTGCAACTGCTGCGCCTCGACCTCGGTAACGTCGATTACACTGTACCGAGCGACACGACCATCGCGCGATACACCATCGTCGGCGACTACTTCCCCCGCTACTGCATCGCGGATGTGGCCGACGATGCGGACACCATGGACATCCAAGGCGCTATCGAGGAGACGATGCACACCATCCTCGACTATGGCGGCACGCCAGAGGATTTGCGCACCGCCATGGGCCTCGTGCCCGAGGCGGAAATCGACTCGGACATCATCGAGTCCGGTGAGTACGTCCCCGTTGACCTCGGATACTGCCTCGACGGACAGCTCACGGGTTTCGAGGTGCTTCCACTCGATGAATGCGACATCAAGGACGCGTTGAACGGGCACCAGATTGAGAACGTCATGACGGCGCTCAACAACCTGCCCGTGAACCTGCGCCTGCCAGCAGCCAAAGTCCTCTCGCAGGGAGACTTCACCGAGTGGCAGGCATACCAAATCTGCAAGGCTTTCGAGGTGGGCGTCGATGCGGATGTCATCGGGAAGAACATCGCGAATCCGCACCTGAACCATGCCCAGATGCGCGAGCTTCGCCGCATCGCCGTGCATACCGATTTTGCCGACCACAACGCAAGCCCCTATAAAAAGGATGTCTTCAAGACGCTCTCGAACGGTGAGTACACCGCCGAACATCTACATCAGGCCCGTGAGCTTATGAAAACCACCGCCATCCATGACATCGCGTTCCCTCGCGACTGGCTGAAACTCGACTCACGCCAGATGGAGGTCGTGCGTCACGCCCTCAAGTCCGATGTCCCCATGGACGCTTTGGAGGAATACGCGGACGGCACTTACACCGCCGACCACATGAACGTCATCACCATGGCGCTCACCGAAGGCATGGAAAAGCCGGGAATCGAGCGCCTGATGAACCATGACCTCTCCATGGAGCAGGTCTGGGGCTTCTATTCGGCCATCTCGGGTGGTCGCTTCACGAGCGAGCAGCTTGACGTGCTGTGCGACCCGACCAAGCCCGCCGAAGTCATGAACGCCATGCGCACCGGCATGACCTATGGACTGGATACCCAGACGGTGACGCGCTTCGCCGACGGCACCTTCAAACCCGGCCAGATGGAGACCATCTATCATGCCGCAGCCGACAAGAAGTGGGTCACAGATGAGATTCTTGATGTCATCGCCGACCCGCGTTACAGCGCGAACCAGATTGGCGCTCTTCATATCAGCGCCGCTCAGGGCGCGACCCTCGACGAAATCAAGCGCGAGAAGGAGGTCATGGGCATGTCCATGAACCTCAAGGACGATGCCGCGAAGTCCGGTTCCGTCCACGAGGCAGCCAAGGAATCCCGCGAGGCATCCGCCCAGCTCGGCTCTGAGAGCCATGGCGATAAGGCCGTCGAGCGCGAGGAGTTGGAGTAGAGAATAAGCGGTTTTCCACGCTTTCAATGGCCGGAGGGTTCTCAACCCGACCCGAAGGCTGTTGGAAGGGTGGGAAACCGCCCCAACTATACATATTGGAAACTATCAGACCACAGGGAAAGGAGGCCATATGCCAGATGAGATGAACAAGCGAGAGGTCATCCTGACCATCCGCGAGTACGAGAACTCGGTGGCGATGCCCGAAGGCGAGCGCGTCACCTACCTCGACCTGCGCGGTGGGGTGCATCTGAAAGACGGCGATGATAAGGCATCGGATTACACGGGGCATGCCGCGAAGTGCGCGGAGTACCTTCGCTTCGGCGATGAGGTCGATGCCGTCACTTGCGGGGAGTATCCCCGTTCCAGCGCGGTCAAGTTCTGCGATACGCCGGAGCTGTTCGTGCAGGCCGGGTTCCGCCCGCTGCCGATGCTCTACACCCAACGTCACCTGCGCGATGCCATCCGACCGAAGAGCAGCTACGACCCCCACCGCCATGGACTCACCGTTGAGCAGATGAAGCGCCTGCCCGAGCTGGTGGAGCATCCCGTGATGCTCTGCGACAGCCCCGCGCGTGAGGACACCATGCTCGTTGTGCTGCGCGATGTGGATTGCGATGACCTGCCCCTTATCATGGCGGTGCGTCCCGACGGGCGCGGTTACTACGAGGCGGGCGAGATTGAAACCAATTTCATCTTGGCCGTCTACGGCAGGACGAACTTCCCCCGCTACTTCGACAACCTCATCACGCCCGATAGGGTCGTCTATTATGACGAAGAAAGAGGCCGGGAACTCAATGCACTTGCGAAGCTACACTTGCTTCGGAGCCACATCGTCGAACCCGACCTCAATAGGACTATTATACGCCGACCGCAGTGCATAGTCAAGAGCGAAACCGCAGGTCAAGATGGTTATCGGTTGGAATCGAAGGCCAAGGAAGCCCGTGATTCGAGTGCGAAGTTGGCTTCGGAACACGATAGTCAAATGTCAAGGGATTCCGCCATTGAGGAAATAACGGAAAAGGAGGAGACGCATGAAACTGGTAATCGCTGAGAAGCCGATGCTCGCACGCGACATCGCACGCGCCATCTGCGGTAAGCAGGTGTCCGAGACTGCGCGGCTGCCCATCTCGGGCAACGGGTACACGGTCATCGCCTGCGCCGGTCACCTGCTCGAACTGGTGGAGCCGGATGCGGTGAACCCCGCATGGGGCAAACCTTGGTCGTTGGACGTGCTGCCCATCCAAATCGACGATTGGGCGAAGGAGCCGACCGAGGACAAGAAAGACTTGGTGGAGCGCATCGACTCGCTTTTGCCGGAGGCCGAGTGCGTCATCAACGCCGGTGACCCCGACGATGAAGGCCAGCTCATCGTTGATGAGGTGTTGGACTACCTCGGCTACGAGGGAGAGGTGCTGCGCGTCTACGTCAACGACAACATCGAAAAGAACATCGTCAAGGCGTTCGAGCGTCTGGTACCCAACGAGCAGTGCCGCCCTGCCGGTGACGCGGCATACGCCCGCCAGATGGCGGACAAGTGCTTCGGCGTGAACGAGACCCGCCTTGCCACCAAGCGGCTCGGGGGCCTGTTCTCCGTCGGTCGCGTGCAGACCCCAACCCTCGGATTGGTGGTCAACCGCGATGAGGCGATAGAGAACCACGTCACCCGGAAGTATTACGAGCTGACCGCCACCGGCAGCTGTGCAGACGCGTCGGGAGCACCGGTGTTCAAGTTCAAGCCGGACAAGGACATGTTGGCCGGTGAAAAGCACGTCTTCGACCGCGATGTCCTCGATGTCATCAAGGCGAAGCTGGACGGCTCGGGTATGTCCTTCTCCACGGTCATCTCGAAGAAGGTCGAGAACCCTCCCCTGCCCTACAACCTGACGGTGCTGCTGTCCGACATGTCCCGCCGCTACGGCTTCTCCGCATCGAAGACCCAGCAAATCACGCAGGACTTGCGTGATAAGTACAAGGCGATAACCTACAACCGCTCGGACTCCCAGTACCTCAAGGAGGAGCACTTCGCGCAGGCACCGGTGGTGCTGGCGCAGGCCATGGAGAACGTCGGGGCAATATGGCCGCTCGACTACTCCATCCACTCCAAGGCGTTCAACGAGAAGAACGTGACCGCTCATCACGGCATCATCCCGCAGGAGGTCAGCGCCCCCGTGGCCGACATGACCGGGGATGAGGCCAAGGTCTACACGGCCATCGTGGAGCGATACGCCATGCAGTTCCTCCCGTCTGCCACTTACGATGTGAGCACCAGCGCCTTCGCGGTCGATGGCGGGGAGTTCCAAGCCGTCGCGCGGCGCGTGCGCGAGGCCGGTTTCAAGGCCGTGTTCGGCAACGTCTCCGATGAGGACGGCGATGACGCGGCATCCGGCAACCCTTGGATTGACGAAGGCGACCATCGCCTTGAGCGCATCGAGTGCGCCGTCACCGAGAAGGAGACCGCCCCGCCCAAGCCCTACACGGAAGGCACGCTCATCGCCGACATGGCCTCCATCGCCAAGTACGTCACCGACCCGGAGGTCAAGGCCATCCTCAAGCAGAAGGACGACGGAAAGAAGGGCGAGCACGGCGGCATCGGAACCACGGCCACCCGCGCCTCCATCATCGAGAAGTTGAAGGAACGCGGGTACCTTGAGGACGTGAAGGGCAAGATTCGCTCCACCGAGAAGGCCCGCGCCTTCTACCATCTCCTCCCGCCCGAGATTCGCGGCGCGGACGTGACCGCCCGCTGGTGGCTCATCCAGCAGGACATCGCCGAGGGCAACACGGATGTGAACGCCCTGCAACAGAGCGTCATCGAGGTCTTCAAGGGCCATCAGGACACCGCCTACGTCGGTGCGAGCATCGCGCCCAAGGCCACGGTCGTGGGCAAGTGCCCCCTCTGCGGCGCGGACGTGGTGCAGCGCAAGTCGAAGTCCGGCAAGGCCTTCTACACCTGCTCCTCGAACAAGAGCGAGAAGCAGGAGGACGGGACTTGGAAGCAAGTCGCGGGCTGCGGTTTCAAGCTGCTGGGCTGGTGCGGCAAGACATTCACGCCGAAGCAGGCTGCATCGTTGCTCGAAGGCAAGGCGGTGAAGCTCACCGGCTGCATATCCAAGACGACGGGCAAGACCTTCGACTGCAAGGCGAAGCTCAAGAAGGATGGTACGATAGAGCCGATGTTCGATAGCAAGCCCAAGGGCAAGTACAACAAGGCAAGGAGATAGCACATGGACATGGTGAATGACGGCAAGGACATCCGCCTCGACACGCCGCAGGCGGTCAAGGAGGCACTGGCTTCCGGCAAGGACCTATACAACCCCGAGACCGGCGAGTTCTGGTGGGAATATAACTACACGGGAAGCATCGCCAATACATACGTCCACCTCGACGACCCGAACCTGTTGGCGGTCATCGACAATCCCGACTTCGACGGGCGGGTTGAACTACACGGGTTACATCACCGACAGCATCGAGACCATCATCGAGGACGGCGAGGAGAATGCTCCGCTAATCGACCCGCGCGATGAGGTGTTCGCTCAAATCGCCTCCGAGGACGGCTGGGTCATCGCGACCCCCGAGAACGTGAGAAAGGCCGTGCAATCGCACATGGCTGAACATGGGGGCGAGGCCCCCGGAAAGGAGGACGCCCCGGCGCTCGCCGCTGCGGAGAGCGCGCCCGTCTCCTATCAGCAGGCCATCGCCGCCGCGCTCCGCAAGGACGGCTGGTCGGTCATCGACGATTCGCCATCGCCGCTCCTCATCATCTCCCGCGAGTCCCCCACGACCGGACGCACGTTCTCGGTAACCGTCTCCGCAAAGGGCGACCCGGACAACCCTCTGACGTGGTTGAACGGGTTCAAGAAGCTGACCGAAGAGGACGCCCTCATTCGCTGGAAGGGCGGTCGAGACTCATACTCCACCCTTCTCATCGGTCAGGACATCACGCACTTCAAGGATGGGGATGTCGCGGCTGCCGTCGCCCTCGTCGCAGAGACATTGGGCGAGGTCATACGTCGCGAGGGTGGCGTGACGCTGCGCGACTGGTATATGCAGGCATATCCCGAGGACCCTCTCGGCTCAAAGATAAACCCCGTCGTCACTTTCGATGACGCCCTCTCCGCCGTGCCCACCGGCGGCAGCTTCTACGACTCCATCGGCATTGCCGACTCCGTGGCGCGAGAGCGCATCTTCGAGGAGCTGTGCAACCGTTACGGCTACACCTACGATGAGGTCTACGACAGTTGGCTCCATGAGTCGCCCCTGCCCTCCCCCGCCATCTCGCAGCAGCCTGAGAAAATCGCGGTCGCGGCGGGTTACCGCTTCAACCTCGTGGACTCGCGCGAGGCATCCGGTATCGACCTCAAGGGCTGCGGCACCGTGGTCACCGTGGACGGCCATGATTACGAAATCATGAAGGGCGCGACCTACGAGGACTCCCACAAGGTCGATGACCTGCTCGACTCCCACGGAGACAAGCCCATCTCCGCCTTTCGCAAGCAACCGCAGGGAATGAGCCTCAAGCAGGCCGTTAGGGAGGCCCGCGAAGCATCCGCCAAGCTCGCAGAGGAGAACGGCGGCACCGACGACCCCGACGGCAAGGATGAGCGCTAGGAGGGATGTTCAGATGGTATTTGAACGCGACACCTACCTCGACGCGGATGACACCACCGTCTCCGTCACCCAATCGCTCCTCGACGCGCAGGCACCCTCGCATGACGATGGCGATGCGCATGAGGATGGCCGTGCCGTCCTGCGCGAGGCGGTTCAGGTGACCTCACATGGGCGCGTGGTGTCGTGCGCGGTGCATGAGCGCCCGGTCTCCATCCATGGGGAATCGACCCGCGCCCGCGCGGCGGCTGCCGCGTTGGCCGCGCATGTGGATGCCGGGGATGAAGTCGAGGAAAAGGAAGACAAGCGCAGGAGCCGTTAGGGCAACCGCTACCCAGATGGTGTGGTTTCCCTTCACCACCTGCCGATTAATATACAATATAGGGTGTCTTAGGCACTCTATGGACAGAAAGGATGAGTGATAGACATGCCAGAGAACGCGAAGTACGCCAACGTCAAGATGCCTGCGGCGTTCCTCACGCCGCACGAGTTCACCGCCAAGGACGGTCGAACTTTCGAGAAGGCCTACGTCCATTTCCCGGAGGGCACCAAGGTCAATGGAATCGACCTCGGCCACTACTCCTGCGATGTGTTCCTCAACGAGCGCATGAAGCAGCAGATGCTCTCCGGCGAGCAGGTCACCATCGGCTTCAAGGCCGATGAGCCTGTTCAGGTCTGGACGGGCAAGGCCGGTGACGAGCAGAACCCGTACAAGAAGTACGAGGTCAAGCCTTGGGATTTGGTCAAGGGCCTCAAGGCCGCCAACGAGGGCTTCAAGGCCGAGAAGGCAGCCGAGCGCGAGGCGGCCAAGGAGCAGGGCGCGACCCTCAAGGGCGAGTCCGAGCAGATGCGCGAGTCCTCCGCCAAGCTGGCCGGGGACAACACGCCCGAGGAGCACGCCAACACCCGCTAGGGTCCAAGGAAGGGGGAATACGGTAGATGAAGGTCGAGGTGCTTTTCAAGAGCCACCGCTACGAGGAGTTCGATTCGTCCACGCAGACGTGCTCGGAGCCGTATCGCGGCAAGGGGCTGAACGTCCTCACCGACTGGAATCTCTATCTCGGCTCCCTTGAGGAGAACGGCATCATCCTCGTGCAGCACTGGTATGACGGGAACCCGGCATCCTCCCAAGGCAAGGTGACCTTGGAGGGGGTCGAAGTTCCCGCCTCCGTGCGCAAGGTCGGGTGCGCCATGCTGCTCGTCTCCCCTGACGAGCTGGACGAAATCGTGTGGCTCAAGAAGGACGGCGAGAAGCTGCTGTGGCGCGAGGGCGAAGACCTCATCAACGGCGAGCGCTTCTTCGCGCAGGAGCAGCTTTGCTACTCCGATGAGACCACCAAGTCCATCAACCGCCGCGCCGTGGCGGTCTACGATTACCTCGCGAACGCCCATCCGACATGGGACGAGGATGAGGTGGCCGAGAGCATGGGCTACACCGCATCGGCCATCCGCCGCATCCGAGATGCGGAGCTATGCCAAGACCCCGAGTTCATCGAGGTCGAGGACGAAGATGACACCGAGGAGGCCGACGTGGATGCCGAGGGCGGTATCGGCGGCTACAACTTCGGTTAGAGATAGCAATCAGGCAAACTACCAAGCAATCAAGAAAGGAGTCTTTCATGGAACGAATCTTCTGCAAGATTAAACGCGTGAAGCGCAAGCTCGATGGCAAGCGCATCACCGCCAAAGTCATGTCAGCCGTGCTCATCGCCAGCTCCATGCTCAACGCGTTCGCGCCCGTCGCGGCATACGCAGCCGAGCCGGAGCTTGCGACCGTCTCGCTCTCCGAGACCCAGCACGGCAAGCTCTCCTTCGACGGCACCGAGGACATGACGCTGGCCGTCGAGGTCGGCACCGATGTCACGGTGAACGTCACCCCGGATGAGGGGTACTTCTCCGACGGCATCACCGTGTTCAAGGGTGAGGAGGACGGCAAGGCCGTCGATGTCAAGGACGGCAAGGCCACCTTCACGGTCGAGGGCGACACCATCGTCACATCCACCTTCTACCAGAACGGCTCCCTCGGTTCCGCTCCCCTCAAGGCAGCCGATGTCGATGAGGGAAAAGCCGTCAAGAGCGTCGAGGACTACATCCGAAAGAACGCGGATGCAAAGTACGTCGGAAAATCGGATAACCTTGCCCGCGCCGACGTGCTGACCGTCACCACATCCGTGGTCGATGGCTCCAAGCTGCCCGACGCGACGCTCGATAGCCTCTGGGCGGATGACAACGGCGACGGCTTCTCCGAGCACTGGGACGCCCTCATGTCCCAAGCCGTCTCCCACGCCGTCCTGTTTGAGGCGGACCCCGACTCCGACTACTATGTCGGCTGGGCCGGTGCGGACATCACAGATGCCAAGCTCACCGACTGGGGCGCTGCCGAGAACAACGCCGACGCGAAGATGCGCGATGGATTCATCGTGGACGACGCCACCGGCCTCGTCTACGTGCCGAAGAGCTACACCGAGAAGGACGACAGCGGCAAGCCCATGGTCGCCTCCTCCCGCATCCAGCTCCTCTACACCGCCAAGGACGCGAACGCGGAGGCCACCTTCGACTTCGACGCGACCTCCGATGGCGTGTCCGGCGATGTATCCGGCAAGGGCAAGGTCACGGTCCCCGCGACCTCCCCGACCACCGAGGTCGTCATCGCCAACGACGGCGAAGCCCGCAAGGCCGTGAACGGTCGCACCATCGACAGCGTTACGGTCAACGGCATCGAGTACACGCCGGATATGGGCATGTGGCAGTACGACTCCGAGACCGGTGCGTTGGAGTTCGCCATGGCACCGGCTGGCATCCACGCGATGAGCGTGAAGATGTCCGATGGCTTCGGCAAGGATGTCGCATCGTTCTTCCGTATGCCCGAGCCTCGCATGAGCGTGAACGAGATTGGAACCTGGGAGTTCAAGACCGCACCGACCGTGGGCGCGACTTTCGTCACGAAGGGCCACAACCGCTATTCCGGCAAGACCCGCCCCGGCTACACGCTCCCGGCAGTCGAGAACCCCGCAGGAGGCAGGTACGAGAACAAGACCATCAATCAGGCCATGGGCTGGCAGCCCGTCAACCTCGACGCCCTCAAGGCCGGTAACTACTCCATCGAGTGGACTTCCGAAATCTGGGCGCAGGACACCGGCTGGGTGAAAATCGGCAACGAGGCGCGTGTAGCCCTCACCTGCGGCCATGTCGGCGTAGACCCGAGCTTCAACAGCAACCCCGGCTACAACGACATGGCCCATAATGACAACAACCACGGCCAGCACATCCGCGTGTTCTCCGTATCCGGCAACGAGGCCGTCATCGGCGTCACCGTCCCCACGGCGATGACTCAGGCCGGTGCGGGCTTCTTTAGAATCCGCTGGCGTATCGGCTCCGGCAAGCTGAAAATCCACAAGGCCAGCGCCAACGCATCCATCACCAACGGCAACGACTGCTACTCCCTTGAGGGCGCAGAGTTCGCCGTGCTGAACGCCGCAGGCCAGAACATGGGCACTCTGCGCACCGACGCCAACGGCGACACCAACACCCTTGAGCTTCCCGAGGGCACCTACACGGTGCGCGAGACGAAGCCGCCGAAGGGCTATCTGCCCGCCCCCGACCAGCAGGTCACAGTGCGCGGAGGCCAGCAGACGACCGCTCAGGTATCAGATGATGCATCTTATGACCCTGTTCGTATAGTTCTTGGTAAGTTCGATGGAGACAAGGAATACAACGCCAACAACCTCCCGCAGGGTTCAGCATCCCTTGAGGGCGCGGAATTCACCATCGAGTACTTCGACACCGTGGACTACGATAGTTACGATGCTCTCAAGAAGGCCGGTGTGAATCCCACCCGTTCTTGGGTAGTTCGCACTAATGAAAAAGGGCGTGCGAATCTCGATAAAAACTCTATCGTTTCTGGTGATGAACTCTACTATCAGGATGGGATTCCAATCCTCCCTCGTGGTTCTGTTGCCATGTACGAGTCCAAGGCACCCACTGGCTACAAGTTGAATCCCGAAGTGAGTTTCCAGAAGATTCAGGACAATTATCTCGAAGGTGTCACCACCTTCAACATGCCTGAGATTCCCGAATCCGTGAAGCGCGGCGGCGTGTCCGTCCAGAAGCTCGATGCTGAGACCGGCAAGGTCCCGCAAGGCTCCGCCTCCCTTGAGGGCATCGGCTTCTCTATCATCAACGACAACGAGAACACCGTGAAGGTGGACGGCAAGACCTACGCCAAGGGCGAGACCGTGAAGGTCATCACGACCGATGCCAAGGGCTTCGCCACCACCGGTGCCGACACCCTCCCCTACGGCGATTACATCATCCGTGAGACGAAGACCAACGGCTCCTACCTCAACACTTCCGCCGAGATGCGCGTGCAGGTGCGCGAGGACGGCAAGGTCTACTCCTTCAACGCCAAGGACGACATCGTTCGCGGTGGCGTGGAGATAACCAAGCACGACATCGAGACCGGCACCGGCGACCCGCTCGGCGGCGCGTCCCTCGACGGAACCCAGTTCCAAATCAAGAGCCTCAACGACAAGCCCGTCATCGTGGGCGGCGTGACCTATTCCAAGGGGCAGGTCATCCAGCCCCTCCTCACCATCGAGGACGGCCATGCGTCCTCCGACGCGCAGTGGCTCCCCTTCGGCCTCTACTCCATTCAGGAGGTCAAGGCCGGTGAGGGCTACCTGCTCACCGACGGCGAGCCGCATGAGTTCCGCATCGCCAAGTACGGCGTGCTGGTGAACCCCTTCGACGGGGCGTTCGAGAATCAGGTCATGCGCAGCGACCTCGAATTCACCAAGAAGGGCGATGACGGTCAAGACCGCCTCGCGGGAGTCGCGTTCAAGCTGACCTCCAAGACCACGGGCGAGAGCCATGTGGCCGTGACCGACGGGAACGGCTATTTCTCCTCCGCCTCCTCTTGGAACAAGCACACCCATGAGACGAACGGCAACGATTGGGCGCTCAAGACCGATGGCGTCATCGACAGCTCCAAGCTGGACGACGGCGCTGGCATCTGGTTCGGCGGCACGAAGCCCGACGACTCCAAGGGCGCTCTGCCCTACGACACCTACGCCATCGAGGAGCTGCGCTGCACCGCCAACGAGGGCTACCAGCTCATCGAGACCACGGTCATCATCGGTCGCGACGGCAAGGTGTACGACTTCGGCACCCTCACCGACGTGAAGGCGTCCATCACCACCAAGGCCTACGACCCGATGGACGGCGATTCCCTCGTCGGCATGGGGGAGGTCAAGGTCTCCGACAAGGTGACCTACGCCAACCTCTTCCCGAACCGCGACTACAAGCTGACGGCGGAGCTTCACGACTCCGCGACCGGCGATGTCCTGCTCGACGCCTCCGGCCACCCCATCACCGTGGAGAAGCGATTCACGGCCCAGTCCCCCACCGGGTTCGAGGTCGTGGAGTTCACCATCGACACCATCGCCCTCGGCGGCAAGACCATCACGGTCTATGAGAAGCTGTACGATGATGGTGGCTCCCTCATCGCTGAGCACACCGATAAGTCCGACGTGAACCAGCAGGTGACCGTCATCGAGCCGGAAATCGGCACCACCGCCGTGGATGGCGCGGACGGCGACAAGAACGTGGCGACTGACGACAAGGCGACCGTCACCGACCGTGTGGCCTACAAGAACCTCATCCCCGGCAAGGAGTACACCGTCAAGGGCACCCTGCACATCAAGAAGACCGATGATGAGGGCAAGGTCACCGAGGAAATTCTGAAAGTGGACGGTAAGCCCGTGACGGCTGAAACCACCTTCACGCCCGAGAGCGCCGAGGGCACCGTGGACGTGACCTTCACGTTCGACTCCCTCTCTCTCAAGGACAAGACGCACCTCGTCGCGTTCGAGTCCCTTGAGCACGACGGCCATGAACTCGCGTCCCACGCCGACATCGAGGATGAGGGGCAGACGGTCACCGTCCGCAACCCTCGCATCTCCACCACGGCGCTGGACGGTATCGACAAGGATAAGAACGTCGTCACTGACGACGAAACAGTCATCATCGACACCGTGGCATACGAAAACCTCGTACCCGGCAGGGAGTACACCTTGAAGGGTTCCATGCAGGTGAAGGCCGAGAAAGATGGCAAGCCCGTGGCGAAGCCCCTTGAGGTCGGCGGCAAGCCCGTCAAGGCGGAGACGACCTTCACCCCCGAGAAGTCCGACGGCACCGCCAACGTGACCTTCCGGTTCAGCTCCCGCGACATCGAACCCGGCACCGAGCTGGTCATGTTCGAGTCCCTTGAGCGCGGCGGCAACGTGCTCGCGACCCATGAGGACATCGGGGACGTCAACCAGACCGTCACCGTGACCGCCCCGGCAATCTCGACTTCCGCACGCGATGCCATCGACGGCGACAAGGATGTGGTCGTGGACGATGTGACCACGGTCATCGACACCGTGGAGTACCGGAACCTCGTCCCCGGCAAGGAGTACACCCTGAACGGCAAGCTCCACTCCAAGAGCAACGGCAAGCCCCTGATGGTGGGCGACAAGCCCGTCACGGGCCAGACCGTCTTCACGCCCGAGAAGGCCGACGGCAAGGTCGAGGTGACCTTCACCTTCGACTCCCGCGACCTTGAGGACAAGACGGACATCGTGGTCTTCGAGAGCCTTGTGCGCTCCGGCACCGAGATTGCATCCCACGCCGACATCGACGATGAGAACCAGACCGTCACCGTGACCCATCCTGAAATCGGCACCACCGCCGTGGATGGCGCGGATGGCGACAAGAACGTCATCACCGATGACACCACCGAGGTCATCGACACCGTGGAGTACACGGGCCTCATCCCCGGCAAGGAGTACACCTTGAAGGGCACCCTCCATGTGAAGGTGACCGATGAGGAGGGCAAGGTAACGGAGAAGCCCCTTGAGGTGGACGGCAAGCCCGTCACCGCTGAGACCACCTTCACGCCCGAGAAGGCCGACGGCAAGGTCGATGTGGTGTTCCACTTCAACTCCCTGACCATCCCCCACGACACGGAAATCGTGGCCTTCGAGTCCCTTGAGAAGAACGGCGTCGAAATCGCCGCCCATGCGGACATCGAGGATAAGGCGCAGACCGTCACGGTCAAGCACCCGTTCATCACCACCTCCGCACTGGACGGAATCGACGGCGACAAGAACATCGTCACCGATGACGAGACGGTCATCGTGGACACCGTGAAATACTCCGGCCTCATCCCTGGCAAGGAGTACACCTTGAAGGGTGCCATGCAGGTGAAGAAGTCCGATGAGGACGGCAACCTCACGGCGGAGCCTCTTGAGGTGGATGGCGAGCCGGTGACGGCTGAGACCACCTTCACGCCTGAGACCGCCAGCGGCGAGGTCGAGGTGACCTTCACCTTCGACTCCCGCACCATCGCCGACAAGACGGACATCGTGGTCTTCGAGTCCCTTGAGCGCACCGGTGTTGAAATCGCCAGCCATACGGACATCGAGGACGGCAAGCAGACCACCACGGTCACCCGTCCGCAAATCGGCACTACCGCGCTGGACGGCCATGACGGCGACAAGAACGTCGTGACCGACGGCAAGACCACGCTCATCGACACCGTGGAGTACAAGAACGTCATCCCCGGCAAGACCTACACCTTGAAGGGCAGCCTCCATGTGAAGGTGACCGACGAGGAGGGCAACGTCACGGAGAAGGCTCTTGAGGTGGACGGCAAGCCCGTCACCGCAGAGACCACCTTCACGCCCGAGAAGAGCGACGGCAAGGTCGAGGTGACCTTCACCTTCGACTCCACCGGCATCCCGCAGGACACCGAGATGGTCGCATTCGAGAGCCTTGAGAAGAACGGCGTCGAGCTTGTGGCCCACGCCGACATCGAGGACGGCAAGCAGACCACGACCGCCCATGTGACGGGCATCTCCACCACGGCCACCGACGGCCTCGATGGGGACAAGAACGTCATCGCGGATGCGGAGACCACCATCACCGATGATGTGGCCTACGAGAACGCCCTGACCGGCATCGGTTACACCATGACCGGTATCCTCATGGATGCCGAGACCGGCCTTCCCATCCTCACGGGCGATGGCAGCGAGAAGTACACCGAGGCGGATGTCGCGGCGTTCATGCAGCAGCTCCTCGACGTGCTCGGACTCTCCGCGCAGGATGAGGATGAGGGTATCGCCGACTTCGTGGTCTCCGATGAGACCGCCGAGGACGGTTCGGTGAAGAAGTCCCAGACCGTGCGCGTCCATGCGGACGGCACCTTCGAGGTCATCGACACCACCTATGAGACCGATGAGGACGGCCTGACCTCCGCCACCGTGGACGCATCCGGCAAGGTTGGCTACGATGCCCTGACCGATGAGCAGAAGAAAGCCATCTCCGACGTGGCCGTGCTCAAGGACTCCGGTATCGTGCTCAACTACTCCGCCACCGGCGAGCTGCCGGTGTCCATCGACATGGATGCCCTCGGCAAGTTCATCGCCGACAACGAAGACCTCATCTCCCATCTGGTCTACCAGACCGCCGAGTTCACCCCGGAGAAGTACGACGGCACCGTGACCATGGACTTCCACTTCAACGCCAACGATGTCATCGACCGCCTCGGCGGCGAGACCAAGGACATCGTGGTGTTCGAGGTCATGTCCAAGAACGCGGTCGCGGATGAGGAGGGTTCCGCCCCCGTCATCGTCGCCTCCGAATGCGACCTCGACTCCGAGGAGCAGACCGTGAACCTCGTGCCCACCGTCATCGGCACCACCGCCACGGACAAGTCCGACGGCGACCACACGCTGATGGCTGGTAAGGATGCGATAATCACCGACCGCGTGACCTACGAGGGCCTGATTCCGGGCAAGGAATACACCCTCAAGGCGACGCTTATGGACAAGAAGACCGGCGAGATGCTGTCCATCAACGACCAGCACGTCACCGCCGAACTCAAGTTCACGCCCAACAGCCAGAACGGCACCATCGACATCGACCTCGGCAAGTTCGACGCCTCCTCCCTCGACGGCCACGACCTCGTGGTGTTCGAGGAGCTGTACAAGCAGACCGAGCAGGGCAACGAGGCCACCGAGGTTCTGGTCGCCGAGCACAAGGACATCGACGATGAGGGGCAGACGGTCACCGTGACCACCACGCCTCCCGGCGGGTTCTTCGGCAAGACCGGCGGCAACGACTTCTTCATCGTGGTCTCCATCGCGGCACTCGCCGTGCTCGCGTGCGGCTGCGCCTACTACGGCATCAAGAACCGCCGCGCCGCGAAGGCCGAGGATGCCGCAGTCGATGAAGGCGGCGACACTGACAACGGGGATGTCTCGGGCGACTCCGAGGCCTAACCTACTGCACATGCTGCGGGTGCTCCGTCCATGTAAATGGGGAGCGCCCGCCCTATCCCAGAAAGGGGGACACCCATGGATGACAAGAACCGTCTGAACGACGGAGAGAAACCGCAGACCCCCGCCGACCGTGAGGCCAAGGCCAAGCGTCGCATCCTCGTCGGTATCGCGACGGGTGCCCTGCTCGTCGCCGGTCTCATCACCGGCGGCATCTACCTGTCCGGCAGGCAAGGCGGCACGCCCGCAGCTCCCGGCTCCGGCACCCCGACCGGCCAACAGGAGCAAGTCGATGGCGAGAAGCCCTGCGAGCACGACTGGACGGTCACCTACAAGACGGTGCATCACGACGCGGTGACCCACACCGAGAACGTCCCACCGGTCTACGAGACCAAGACCAGCTACCATACCGTGTGCAACGACTGCCAGCAGACCATCGACGGCATCGCCGACGCGCATATCAAGGACACCGGTCACTCCGGGTACTCCACCAACGTGCCCATCACCGGCGAGGTGCTGGTGAGCGAGGGCTTCACACGCGAGGTCACCGATTCCCCGGTCTACGATGAGTCCGTGCCGGACAAGCTCGTCTGCACGCTCTGCGGCGAGGAGAAACCGGCGACTGCCGAGTAGCGACCCTCTCCTTTTCAAGACCCGGCATCCTGCAATCGGGGTGCCGGGTCTTTCTCATGGAGACGATTCAAAAGCCAGAAACGACGAATGATATGATTAGAAGCTAGGAGGTGAACGGAATTGAAGAAGAGAACGAAATCGCGCATAGCTTTCGCGGCCTCAGCTGTCTTCCTTCTGAGCGCC
>ENA-OPJL01000127-OPJL01000127.1-human-gut-metagenome-genome-assembly--contig:-NODE-127-length-26705-cov-4.614184_pt1 | contig 26705 bp, 20 predicted proteins | sample MGYA00241415_ERZ501659 | MGnify/ENA primary metagenome ERZ501659 (study PRJEB25962, sample SAMEA1965033) | human gut metagenome | biome: human gut; feature: human-associated habitat; material: faeces...
GGCGGTGTAGTTATCTCCAAACAAGCCGCCGATATGCACATTGCCGGTGCTTCTACCCTTACTATTTACGTTGCCCGTGGCATAGCAGGCAAGGACGGTGCTTCCTCCGTTTAATCCCACTACACCGCCGCCTGAGAGATCCAGTGGGGAGTTAATTTCTAAGGTCACGTTGCCTGTGGCATAGCAAGCGGTCATGGTGCCCCATTTTTCTCCTACCACGCCGCCGACATGGCGCGTTCCCTTCACTGTGGCCGAGGAGCTGCATCCGATGATGGAACCGCTGCTCTGTTGTCCACCCACCACACCGCCGACACAATTCGTGCCGCTGACGCTGCCCGACACCGAGCAGTTTTCAATGGTGCCCCAGCTATATCCTACCACGCCGCCAGTATTGCCTGACATTAACACGTGATTGCTTGTTATCTGTATGCCTTCCATCACCACGTTCTTCACCGTACCAGCTCTATCGAGATAGCCGAACAGACCCACAAATTGGTCATTTGTCGTAACGGTCAGCCCCTTGATGGTATGGCCGCGGCCGTCGAAGGTACCCTTGTATCGCTTTTCGTAGTTTGTGCCTATCGGCGTCCAGCCTTTGCCCGTCAGGTCAATGTTTTTGCCGAGGGTAATGTTAATGTCGGTCTTACCTCCGTTCACTAATTCGGCTACATTTATCAGACCATCGGCGGAGGTCACGGTGTAGCTGCCGTTGCCCTCTATGGTATATCCCGGGTCTTTTGCCGCAGCGAGGGAGACGGTGTAGGTATATTCACCGCCCGCCTGCCAGTCGGCAGCATTCTTCATCTTATAAACGAAGGTCTTGGCGTTGGTGAAGGTGCAGGTAATGAAAGTCGTGCCAGCTGCCACACTTTGCGGGGCTACGAGGGCGGTGTAGGTGTTGCTGCCCTTGTCATACAGGGTGATTTCGGCCGGGTTGCCGCCTTCGGTGGAGAGACCCGTCAGCCGCACGGATGCCAGCCCCTCGGTGTAGTCCGTCAGAACGATGGTCACTCGCGCCGTGCGGTGGGTGAAGCGGAGCGTGGGGCTGCCGTAGGTCACCGTCTGCCCGTCGGCTACGATGAGGTCGCTGCCCTCAAAGTCTTTCTGGGTACTTTGGTTGGCTTTTACCTTTACCGCAGGTGGGGTTGTCTCGCCATCGGTGTAGGGCCACCACGCTGTGACGGTGATGTTGTTGTGGTTGGTCCAGTAGTGCGGGTCGGTGGAGGTCAGCGTGGCGCTGGCGGGGTCGGCGGTGGAGGGCGTCACGTCGTACGTCTTCACCATGCCGTCCATCAGCACTGCCACGCTCTGCACACCCTCCCAATTGCCATCCGCGGGGGCACGGGTGCCGGCGATGGCTTTCGCGGCGGGATTCAGCCCCGTGGCGGTGAAGACGATGGGTGTGCCTTCCGCCCCTTCCGGCAGGAAGCCCGCTTCGTCCTGCGTGCAGGCGGCAAGGCCGAGCAGCAGGGCGATGGCTGCGGATGTATGGATGGTTGCTCGTTTCATGATGCGTGTCGTTTAGGGTTCGTTATTGTCTCTTTTGTAATACGGGCAGACCGTCGGTGCCGAGTATCCACTGGTAGTCGCCAGCGGTGAGGGCGGTGTTCATGCCGTCGACGGCTGTCTGCCATTTCACGGTCGCGCCGTCCACCTTCGTGGCATCTACCGTTCCTCCTTCAATACGGAATACTCCTTGCCCGGCATTGCCTCCCCAATAACAGGAAGTTATATCAGCGTAGTTATAACGCACTATAGCTCCATTGTTAGACTCTTTCAATGTGCCGTCGAACCAGCAAGCGATGATATCGCCATAATTTGATTCGGCTATACCACAAGTTCCACCATATGATGCAGAAATTTTTCCCGTCACAGAGCAGGCAATGATTTGGCCATGATTTCGGCCCACTATTCCAGCAGTATTTCCACTACTGCCATACAGATTCACATCTATGAGTTGTAGGTTCTTTATCACTCCACGTTCACTTAAGAGTGAACCCAAAAATCCAGTATTATTCATTGCTGAAGAGTTAAATCCTGTAATGCGGTGTCCCTGCCCATTAAAGACGCCGGAGTAGAATGTAAATATGCCTGACCGTGTCCATTCCTTACCCGTCAGGTCGATGTCAGCGGCGAGGGTGCAATTTATCGATTCATCTTTTTGTGAGGCTTCGTTCCATGCCAGCAGGCCGTCGGCGTTATAGACCGTGTAGGTCTTGGTGTTGCTGTCGTAGATGTAGCCCAAATCCTCGGCTGTGCCGCTCTCGCCGCCGCCGTCAGCCCAGCTGCCGATGGTGCAACCCTCTAACGTCAGGCCGGTGGCGTTCACCTTGACGGTATATTTATAGCGGCTGCCCGCTTCTAATACGACGTTGTTCTGCGGACGGAAGTAGAAGGTGCCGCTGCCGAGTTCCACCTTGACGAATGGCTTGCCTGCCGCAACGGTCTGCGGGGCGGTCAGTGCCTCGTAGGTGTTGCCGCTTGCGTTGTAGGTCTTGATGGCAGTCGGGTTGCCGTTATCGGCGGACAGGCTCACGAGGCTCACCGTGGCACCGGCGACGCTCGTGAATCCCGTGCCGGGCTTCAGTTCGATTGTCACGCGTGCCGTGCGGTGGGTAAATTCAAGAGTCGGGGTGTTAAATTCCACCTTCCGGTTCTCAGCAGAGATGAAGTCGCTGTTCTGGAAGTCAGCCAATTTGCTTTGGTCTTCGGCCACCTTCACGGCAGGCATCTGTGTGATGTTGGCATTATTGAAGGGCCACCATGCCGATACGGTAATTGGGTCGCGGCTGGTCCAGTAGTACGGGTCGTTCTCGCGTGAAAGCGTGGCACTCTTGAAATCGGTAGAAGCCGTTACGGTGTATTCCTTTACCGCATCGCCCATCTTGAGTGCCACGGAAGTGACGCCCTGCCAGTCGCCGTCCACAGCGGCACGGGTGGAAGAGGCTGCCAGCGGCGTTGCTTCTACGGACAGTCCGGTGGCACGGATGAATACAGGGTATTCACCTTCGGGCAGACGGTTATCGCCAGCAAGTTCGTCCTGTGTGCAGGCGGCGAGGGCGAACAGCAGTGCGGTGGCTGCGGGGATAAATAATCTATGTCTCATAATTCTTTATTCTAATCGATTAATTATTAACATCCTACAGGTCAGCGCCCACTTCTCCGCCGTCTATATCGTTCCACTTTGCAATGGTGGCTTCGCTGACTTCAAGGACTTTGTTGCGTACCTTGACGGTATAGGTATAGTTGTTGCCCGCCTGCAGTGCGCCTTCGGGCACGGTGAGTGTGGCATGATATTCCTGACCTTTGTTATTCACAACCAACGGCAGGGATGCAACTGTCTGCGGGAAGAGGATGATTGATGACGTGAGATTGCCGTCTGCCAGATTCATGGCCAGTTCTCCGGTCTGTGCCCCGTTGTCTGCGGTGGCAATACCGTCGACCGTGTTGAACGTACCGGTGAGTAACAATCCGTTCAGCGTGTAACGTTCAGGCTTGACCACGCTGAAATCCACGCCGTCGCCCGCCTCGAAGGTAAGGGTTATCTGGCTCATGCGGTGGTGGAAGGAGTTGTCTTCACCGCCTTTGGCGGTTTTGTCGGTGAAGCTTACTACCGGGTTGTTTTTGTCTCCCGTGGCTCCTGAAGCAAAGAGGAAGTCGATGGCAGGCTTGTTCTGCTGCGCCGTGGCATCGGTCGTGGCTGTGAGGATGCCTCCCACCGCGTTGTACGGATAGTAGGCGCGGAAAGTATGGGTCTTTGTATCTTCGATATAGATAACCTTTCCTTCTGCCTCAAATTTCCCGTTTTTCAGGATGAAAGGCACGTTGCCGTACTGGGAATCGTTGCCGATGTCGGTGATGCCGATACGGTCGCCGGCAGTCCAGGTGGTTCCGCTGGCGCGGGTGGCGGGGGCGATGTCGGCGGTAAACTGGGCGGCCACGGGGTCACCGTTCAGGTTCTCGTTGTCGTTGTTGCAGGCTACCAGTGCGAGGGCGAGCGCTGCAAGTGCAAAAAATCTTGTCTTCATTATATCTATAATTTTATTATTTACAAATCAGCATTTACATCATCACCTTTCACTTCTTCCCAGCCGTTGATTTCGGCTCCGTCCACTTCCATGCCTTCGGGAGTCTCAACCAGCGTTCCGCCGAGGGTCAGCGATTTGCCCTTTCCGGTGTTGAAATCCTTGAGGGCTTCCGTGAGGTCGCTTTTCAGCGTGGTGGGGCTCGGGTTGCCGTCAGCATAGCGGATTTCACCCGTCAGCAGTTGTTCCGTGCCGGTCACACCCAGCAGCCGCACCGTGGCTTTCCACTTGCCGGCATCGTCACCTTCGGTAATCTTGGTGAAGGGCAGCACGACGTTTGAAGCGGCTCCGTAGGTATCGGTAGCGAAGTCGAGTGTTCCGGCTGCACCCGTCAGATGGGCAACAATCTCCGTGATGCGTCCGGCGGCATCACCCGTCGGTTTGATGATGAGCGTCAGTTCGCGTACCTGCTGCTTCATTGCGGCGGTCAGCGGATAGTCCTTGTCTTTCTCGATGGTCACCTGTTCCGTATAGGTGAAGAACCATCCCGGGGCATTGTTCACAAAGGTATCCGTGCCTGCCCGGGTTCCCGTGGCTGCGGCAATGGTGGCTGTGGTGCCGTTCACCGTGATTCCTTCAGTCGGGTTCCACACCGCAAGGGTGTAGCTGCCCGGAGCAAACAGATGGTCGGGGGCATGGGTGGCGGAAGTCTCCGTACCCGTATAGTCACCCATGGTGACCGTCCACGTGGCAGGTATGTCGATACCCTCACCGCGGGCCGACCAGTCGGCTGTCACCGCAATCTTCCCGCTGTCGGGGTGTGGCGTGTCATAGAGCGTGTCCTTCACGCAGGAAGAGAGCAGCACGGCGGCTGCCATTCCCATCATATTTATATATTGTCTTGCTTTCATATTCTATTCCTCCGTGTTAGAATAACTTCCATACCAATGTCACACCGGCATTGATGGGGCCCCACCAGTCCTTTGTTTCGTTGCCGCGGCGTACACGTACACCGTCGATGACCTCATATTTCTCATAGTCGGCATTCAGGTAGCCCAGACCGAGGTTGAAATCAAGAGCCAGTGCCTTGTTCAGCCGCAGCTGATAGCCGGCGGTGATGCCGCCACCCATCAGGTCGCCCTGCTTGCCTGCTTCGGAGAACTTGTAGTTGAACTGTCCGGCCTTGAACAGCGCGCCCAGATACCAGGCTTTCTTCTCACCCATATAGTAACGCACTTCCGGAGCCACTTCCCAGAGTGCATAGCGGCGGTCCTTGTCGCTCCACGTCCATGAAGTCCACGAGCCGTTTACGGCAATGCCCCACGATGGGCAGATGCGCCATTCCACGCCAAGATCTGGTGTCAGGGTAGCCCAGCGCAGCAGGTTGGCACGCAGGGAGAGATGATAATCAGTTGTGATTTTGGTTTCCGACGGCGTGTCGGCAAGTGTATTTTGTTGAGCGGCTTTCTCGGCTTCTGCCTTTTCAGCGGCAAGTCGGGCTTCTTCCGCCTTGCGCTGCTCTTCGGCAAGCCGTTCCTGTTCGGCACGCTTCTCGGCTTCCAGTCGTTCGGTTTCCGCCTTGCGTCGTGCTTCCGCATCCGTCGCGGCAGTTCCCTTTACCGGTACCGTCAGGCGCACGGTGACAAAATCACCCTCAGTCGCATGGTTGCGGGTAATGAAATTCTCCTCTTTTATTTCCGCACGGATAATCAGTTCGGATTTCACACGGTTGGCACGGATCTTCGCCGTGGCAAGGTTCTCGGCTTCACTGCCCAGTGAATTACAGTAGCCGTCAACCAATAGCGGCAGCTTGCCGTCAAGAATTGTGGTTTTGTTGTTTTCGATACATTCCAACAGACGGGCAAGTTCCGTGTCGTTGCCATTCCAAGGCACGTAGAACATGTCCTTCTGCGGAACGAACCGGAAGGTGTAGGTCGTGTCTGCTTTCTGCTGCGCAATGACAGGAAAAGTTACCGTCATCAGCCACAGAAACAGGGTAAGAAAAGTGATTTTTCTGCTCATATAAACTTGAATTCATTATCTTTGTCATCTCCAAAGGTAATAAATGCCATTCAGCGCCCAAAATATTACAAAAACTTTTTTTGCTAAAACACAGCGTTTTATAAAAATTGTCGTTTGAGCACTTTTCGCATTGTCGTCTGAGCACTTATTTTGTCAAATCGGCACTTTTTGAGTTGTCGAATTAGCACTTTTGTGGCTGTCGAATTAGCACTTTTTGTAGTATGAGCACTTTTGGAAAATGGGTTTCTGAGAGCTTTTTCATCGGATTTTTACCACGCAAATCACTTCAGATTTGCTTTTTTCCACTTGGCAGGCGTACATCCTTCCTTCTCGGTAAATAATTTGATAAAGTTACTGCGGGAAAGAAAACCGGAAGACTCAGCCAGCTTCTGTATATTGATCTCCGGATGCTCCTTCAGTATGTTTTTCGCATACTCCAACCGGAGACTGGTTATCCATTCGCGGAATGTCATTTTATACGTAGTCTTGATATAAGCGGAAAGATAGGTACGGTTCGTATGAAGTATTTCGGACAGTTCTTTTATGGTAAGTCCCTGCTGGACATAACCGTCTGTCTTTATCCAGTTGGCCACTTTCTCTATAATTTCTGTATAGGACACTGGAACTTCCTCTTCTGAAACCATTTCGGGTTCAGTTCCCGAATTTGTCAGAAGTTCTTCTTCAGATTGTATATCCTGCTCAAACGCATTTTCTACCTGTTCATAGAACAGCAGGTAATTCTGATAACAGTGAAAAAGATAACTGTAGAATAGGATTGATGAAAACACCCAGATATATACATATTTGTCAGGCAGGAATGTCAGCAATCCGCATCCGACACCGAAGATAAGTGCCCAATAGGTAAAGGTGGACAGCCATTCTATATATGCCCCTATATCATCTGCATGCGTGTCATCGAAAATCCTGACGGCTCTGCGGTATGCGACAATGACCCTGCGGGCCAGCACAAGCCCGTAAATCACCAGCCATGCTGCCAAAGCCAGCAATGCAACATTCTGCACGGCGCCACCCGGCAGCAGCAATAATAACTAAAACTATTCGGCGTAGAGCGTATTTCCAACTTTCAGATACTTGCAGATACTTTTGAAAGAGACGAAACCATCGACATCGCCAATCTGTTCAAAGACTGTTTCGGCATTTGGAATCAGGAGGACATTCCGGTAGAGGATATAGTCCTTTCATACAGTGCTCTCGACGGTCGTTTCCTGAAATCGGTTCCGCTGCATCATTCGCAAACCATCCTTACCGATACGGAAAATGAATTCAGAATAAGCGTCCGGCTTCGAATTACAAACGATTTCGTGATAGAGTTACTCTCCAGAAGCACTTCGTTAACCGTTATAAAACCCGCTTCATTACGCCGCAGAGTCGCGGAAATATATGAAAAAGCATTGTATCGCAATATGGACAAATAATATGCAACAGCCTGAAAAGGGGACACTTAGTTAGTATTATGTTTCGATATTTTTGTTATCTTTATCTTGTACTGCCTGTTGCAGGCAATGCAGACATACATAACACGGGAAAGTGTTTGGCTTTATTCTCAGGTAACGAATCTGACAATTCAAAACAAGTAGAGAATAAGCTGATATCCTTACGTCTCAAACAGGTGTGGGCTGTTGCTTATTTATACTTGTGGGCTTTGTCAGAGCCTGTTACCTTAATTCCACACTTGAACCAATAGCGTGGAAGGAGTTGCTCTTTACAGTTATCGCCGGTTGTCAGCTGCAAACAAGGAGGATGGACGGGGAGTCAGGGCGGGCAACGAGATTGCCAAGCATTTCGCAGGGAACAACGTGGATGTCATCATTTATGCCGTGGAAAAGTCGCTGGACTCGTACAAGTTCAACCTGCTGCACTGCAAGCAGACGTTCATCTCGCAGTTGAAGTCCGGCGCGTTGGGAGCGCGTACCATCGACGAGGGGGCTATGGACGAGAAGTCGGGCATGAACTTCTCGGAATACATGGCGTTGCTCTCCGGCAATACCGATCTGCTCGATAAGGCGAAATTGGAAAAGAAAATCGCATCGCTCGAAGGGGAACGCAAGTCGTTCAACAAGGGCAAGCGTGATTCGGAGTTCAAATTGGAAGCCAAGACGGGGAACTGCGCAACAACACGGCGGTCATCAATGCCATGACGGAGGACTGGAACCGTTTCCTTTCCGTCGTCAAGACCGACAAGGAGGGCAACCGCCTGAATGCGGTCAAGGAGGACGGCATTTCTTCTTCGGATGAGAAGGTTATCGGAAAGCGTTTGCAGGAGATAGCCAAGAACGCCACGACGGGCGGACTGTACAATCCTGTCGGAGAACTTTACGGTTTCCCGATAAAGGTGGTCAGCGAGAGGATGCTCAAAGAGGGGCTGGAGTTTACCGACAACCGCTTCGTGGTGGAGGGGAACTACAAGTACAAGTACACCTACAACAACGGGCATCTGGCGATGGCTGACCCGGTGGCCGCCGCACGCAACTTCCTGAACGCACTGGAGAAGATACCCTCCACCATTGACCAGTACAAGGCGAAAAACGAGGCATTGGAGAGGGATATTCCGCAGTTGCAGAAAATAGCGGGCAAGGTATGGAAAAAAGAAGATAAACTGAAACAGTTGAAGTCCGAACTTGCCGCGCTCGACCGCAAGATACAGTTGGAGCTTGCGCCGCCCGTGCCCGAAGTCGCCGAAAAGGAGAATGACGGGCAGGAGGTCAAGCCGGATACGGAAGGTGTACGGAACGTACCGTCACAACCAACCGAAGATGCTCCGCAGATACGCAGCCCGGCGAATGACCGAAGTCCGTCTGGGAATTTCATTGCCGATCATATCGTTATCGGACGGGCGGGATTCGTATGCAAACCGAAAGGAATAAAAATGTGAACAAGTGTGCGGATATGTGTGGCAGGATTAGGGATATATCATCCCTTTTCCTGCCTTTTTTCATCAATATGCCATAGTGGCAAGGGAAATAGGGTGTTGAAAGTAAATCGTCACGGCAAATCCGCCATATTTTCAGTATTTTTGCTAATTTTACAATAAAATAGTTAGGCATAAAAAATGGAATCATCTATATACAGTTATTCACTTTGCATTGCGCTACCGTTGATGTCGTTCTTCGGCTTTTATTTTTTGCTGGCTTCAACCCCGGAAAAAGCCATTTTCAATAATTATCTGCGTTCCCGGCGAATTATGGGGGTAGCCATACTGTTACTTGCAGCCAACTATTCGGTACATTTCTTTTTTGGAATCAGGTTCAAGAATACCGATGCCGCCATCCTGATGAACCTGGCCACCTATTTTTTGTGCTACTGGCTGTTCAGTTCGGCCCTCACCACTCTGCTTGACCGCTTTTATATCACTAAACGTAGGTTACGGACACATATCTGTCTATGGATACTGTTTTCCATCCTTTCCGGCATCGTTCTGCTGTTGTTACCCAAAGGTGGTTTACAGACAACGGCGATGTTTGCCTTGGCCGCATGGTTGGTTATCTATGGGCTGTTCCTGACCCGTAGGCTTCTCCGGGCCTATCACAGGGTCATCCGCATTTTCGATGACACCCGTGCGGACGATATCGGTGCCTATATCAAATGGCTCTCCATTTTCACCTACTGGGCTATCATATTCGGTGTGGGATGCGGACTGCTTACTTTCCTGCCTGATGAATACATCTATATCTGGATTCTGTCATCGGTACCGTTCTACATTTATCTCTTCCTTTGCTATCTGAACTATCTGCTGTTTTACGAACAGGTGGAAAACGCGATGGAGGATGGCATGACTTCTGAAGAGGAAGACCTGTGTGACACACACAAACCGGGAACAGGCACAGAGGCAGGATACCCCTTTTTCCATGCCGAAATAGCGAAAAAAATCAAAGGTTGGATCGATGCGGACGGTTATATCCGGCCCGGCCTTACCATAAAGGAGCTTTCAGATGTGCTTCATACCAACCGCACCTACCTGTCCGGGTACATCAAAACTACGTATGACATGTCGTTCCGCGATTGGATTACCGGACTTCGTATAGAATATGCGAAACGTCTGCTTGCGCGATATCCGAGGTTGACGATAGCCGACATCTCCGAGAAATCCGGTTTTTTGTCACCAAGCCATTTTATAAGGCTGTTCAAGGAAAATGCAGGCTGTACCCCTGTTAAATGGAAGAAAACAGAGGCAGAATAATACGGTGTGTGTGGATGGGGAAAATAGCCCAAGCGACAAAAAATAGCCTGAACGACAAAACTGAAATGTTCTAAACCACAAAAATATGCGATTCTGACAATTGAGACAATTTTTATAGGCAAGAATCGGGCAGAATAAAATCTATTCGCTTATTTTGTATGCTGATATTCCTAATTGGAAATAAAAAAGCATATAAAAATGAGCAAAAGAATCTTATTCTTCATTTTGTTTTCGTGGCTGGCATCGGCAGCTTTTCCGGCTTTTGCGCAGCAGAAAACAGACACAGTTTACACCTTCCGCTTCGTGCCGCAGAAGGACATGTTCTATGTGCCATGGAACGGTAATGGTCAAGAACTTACGCGCCTTCTAGAGTGCATCGAAAGTAACAAACCGGACATAGTGGAGGGACGGCTGCCTCTTTACGTGGACGGATACTGTAACTCCGGCAAGTCGGAACGGGCAAGCCTTGCCATTGCGAAGATACGTTCCAACCGTGTGAAATCAGAGTTGATTACCCGGAAAGGACTGCGTGAAAACAACTTCATCACCCGTAACCATGCCTCGGATGGCGACTTCGTGACGGTGCGTATCATACTGCCGAAAGAGAAAGTGCCGGCTATTGTGGAGGATACACATCCCGGTTACGAGGAAGAAAAGGAACAGTCACTCCGTGAAAACGACAAGGCTACAGAAACAATCCAAGACGCAGAGGAGACAAAGGCATCCTTCGGACAGGAAAATCAGCCTGAATCCGTACTGCCGGCATCATCCACAACTTTGGGATTATCACTGCGTGCCAACCTGCTGCGTTGGGCGACGTTCACGCCCGACCTCGGCATCGAGTGGCGCATCAACCCGTCATGGGGAATATCCGTGAACGGATCGTGGACTTCGTGGGCGTGGAATGAAAAGGACAGAAGATACGCCCTTTGGGAAGTGGCTCCCGAATTCCGCCATTATATAGGTAAGGAGAAGCGTGGCTACCTTGGGGTAATGTTCAAGACCGGGCAGTTCAATTATAAGCTCTCCGCGACAGGCAAACAGGGAGACCTTACGGGTGGAGGCATCACCGGAGGCTACCAACTGAAATTGAACAATGCCCTCTCGATGGACTTCTCCTTAGGGTTGGGCTATATCCATGCCGACTATGACAAGTATGTGGTCATCAACGGCGTGAGGGTAAGGCGCGGCAGCGAAACAAAGAACTGGTGGGGCCCCGTCTCGGCGGGTGTCACCCTGGTGTGGAACATCTTTTAGCGGAAAGGAGGAACAATGAATACAACGACAATCATACGACAGATAAAGGAATATATGGGAGCATACGGAAAGGCTTATACCTTATTATATCTAATAGGTGCGGTGACCATACTGACCTCGTGCGTGAAGGACGACCTCTATGACACGCCGCACCCCGACCGTGGGGCGGTGGTCGTAACCACGGACTGGAGCGGAAAGAGCACCGAGGCGGACATACCGCAGGCATACACACTGCGCATCGGCGGGAGGGAACAGAACGTGAGCGCGGCGACCAACGTGTTCGACGCGCTGCTCGCGCCCGGTGGCTACGGTCTGACGGTGTACAACTCCCCGGAGGGGATTAGTATCGACGGAAACAAGGCAACGGTGAATCCGGTGGATCTGACGGGTGCAATAGAGCCGCACCCCGGCTACCTCTTCGCCTCGCACCAGGACATCAGCGTCGTGGCGGACGACACCCTGCACGTCACCGCCCCGATGAGACAATACGTGCGCAGGCTCGACATCGAACTGACCGCCACGGAAGGCGACTACAGCCGTGTACAGTCGGCTACGGCAACGCTCTCCGGCGTGGCTTCGGCAGCGGATATGGCAACAGGCGACCGGAGTGTAGCGGCACAAGTAACAAACGCTTTCAGGCAGGACGACAACAAGTTCACAATCTTTTTCCGACTGCTCGGCATCGTCCCGACGGAAACGCATACGCTGACGGTGGACATCACTTTCAACAACGGTGACACGCAGCGGGTAGTGAGCGACCTTACCGAGGCCATAAGGGACTTCAATAACGGCACCAAACCGGTTAAACTCACGGGTAATCTGCTTTTGCCCGTAGAGGCCGGGGTAACGGGCGCAACCATCACGGGCTGGAACGAGGTAGAAAGCGGCAATGGGGATGCTAACTGACGATAAATATTTTAATCAAAAAAACAAGATTATGACAATGAACATGAGGTTTTTCATTATTGCAGCAGCAGCAACGCTATTGGCTGCGTGTACACAAGAGAACGAGGTACAGAACAATCCGGTGGAAGCACGAATCACGGCAGGCGTGAGCGGGCCGAAGACCCGTGCTGTGGACAACGGGTGGAACGCCGACCGAATCGGCGTGATGGTGGTGGATGCCCCTGGCACGACCACGACCATGGGCGGCAAGTACAAGAACGTGGGATACGCGACCACGAGTACCGGCACCAACGCGGACTTTACCCCGATGACGGCGGGTGGCGGCATCTTCTTCGAGGACGCTTTCCTCGAGTTTACTTTTGCCGCCTACGCGCCTTACGCATCGGGCGCAAACGCCTCCACCCTGCCTGGTACAGACGGGAAGATTACGGTAAATACAAGCAACCAGCCCACGACCACGGAACAGGAGAAGGTGGACTACATCCATGCCACGGGAGCCAAGGCCGATAAAGACAGCCCGACCGTCAGCTTCACGGACAACACCGCCGCGGGCGGCAGCGACTGCTCCTTCAAGCACAAGATGGCCCGTCTTATCCTCAAGGTGCAGGTGTCGAACACCGACGGTTTCGACGACACTGCCGTGCTGGAATTCGCCGACTACAAGCTGGGCGGCCTGGTTCACGAGGGAACGTTCGATGTGAAGACCGGTACCGCCGCGACCGCGGGCAGCGTTGTGAGCGACTGGATGTTACGCCAGTGCACCGGTGCCCCGAAGACGGCCACGGACAAGTGCGTGGCAACCTTTGACGCCGCCACGGGCGTGATGACTTTCACCATGATCCTGCTCCCGCAGACACTCGCCAACGCTTTGGTGCTTGAGATATCTCCCGATGACGGGGAATACCAGAGCTACTCCAACAAGGACATGATCAAACCCGCGTTGGAGGCCGGTTATTCTTATACCTACACCATCACGGTGAAGAAGACGGGGCTGACCCTTAGCGGAAGCACCATCGAAAACTGGAACGACGGTGGTAGCCATGCGGGTGATGCAAAAATGTAGTGTGTCTGAAAGCCACTGCCGTGCATCAGGCGTAAGACGGAGGCACGCCATATATAATAAATGGTGCGGCAGCCCGCGTCGCAACGGGCAGTGGCACAAAACGAAATAAATAAAGACAATATGAAAATAATAAGGAACATAGCGAGAAGGCCGTGGCCGCGCATCGGCGGCTGGTTGCCGGTTATGATGCTCATCTGTGGGGTGCTCGCTTCCTGTAGCAGTGAGGATGAAAGCACCGCGCCCCTGCCCGACGGCAAGTACCCGCTGCAACTGACGGCGGAGGTGGCGCAGCCGCAGACCCGCGCCGGAGGTAAGGATGCGTGGACGGGCGGCGAGGAGATTAGAGTGTCACTGGAAGGCGTGTTTGGTAACAAAACATACGTGATGGACGCATCGGGCAATGCAAGCCCGAAGGATGCCGATAATGCCTTCTATTGGAAGAACACCGATGAAGCCCGCGTCAGTGCATGGACCCCGGACATAGAATCGGAAACGGATATTTCCGACCAAAGTGGCGGGTACGCCGCTTTCGATGTCCTGTACGCCAGTGCCATAGGGCGTTATGACCAAGCCATAAATCTCCGTTTCATCCACCGCATGGCGAAAATCGAAGTAATTCTCAAAGCTGGCGAAGGCATTACGGAAGAGGAGTTGGAGGGTGCGACCGTCACCATTTTCGGAGACCCGCTAACCCACTCAACCGCTGGCTTGGTTGCACCGGGAGACCAATCGGACGGCGAGATAAAGCCCTATTACGATGCCGCAACGAAGAAATACGAGGCGTTAGTGCCGCCGCAGGATATGACGGGCAAGCCGCTCATCCGAATCAGCATAGGCAGCAATGACTTTACCTACACTCCCGAAACAGAAGCTGCCGGCAAATTTGACTTTTTCGGTGGCAAGCGGTATGCCTACACCATCACCGTGAAAGCCAACGGCATTGATGTGCAGTCGGTGACCAGTGGCACGTGGGTTGCAAATGGCGAGGAAAACGTCACCTCCAAAAGGGTAAAGCAAAGATTCACGGCGGATGAACTTAAAATCGGTGACTACTTCTACTCCGACGGTACGTGGAGCGACGGCGGATTGCGCAAAATCTATGCTGACGGCAGTATGCATATAGACTATTATAAACCCGGCCCTTTACGTGGCAAGACAGTCGTCGGCATTGTTTTTCAGACGGACAAGAGCCGTATCGGTAAAAAGGAAAAGGAGAAGTTGGGCGGTGAAGACAAAGTGCATGGGCTGGTTATGGCCGTTAAAAACGCAAACGCAGCAGAGAAAGTCATATGGAGCAACGAATCGCGGTACTTGGATTTGTTGAATGACTGCGTATCCAAATCCAATAATTATTCGGACATTAGCGGATACGGCAATTGTGAATCTATCCGTAGTTTAGAGGGCAACTTCGACAAGTATCCCGCATTACAGGCTGTTGATGGTTACAACACGACTTGCCCTGTCCCCACGACCACGACCGGCTGGTATCTTCCTTCCTCTGGCCAGTGGTGGGACATACTGCAGAATCTGGGCGGTTGTCCGGCTTTGGCGGATGGATATCAGCAAACCTCGTCAGACATCAATGAATTCTTCTGGTCGAACCAAGGAAATGTTCCCGACGCTTTGAATAAATGGATGTGGGGTATCGACGGTTGGGACAAATTCTCCTATTACCATCAGTTTTGGTCGTCTTCGAAGTTCAAGGGCAACACAATGCGGTATTGGGTAGCAAATTCTGATGATGGATGGATAAGCTGCCGATGGGGTAATGTTAATTTCCAGCTCTATGTTCGTCCCGTCCTTGCTTTCTAATCTGTTTAATCCATTAAAAATATGAAGATACAAAACATATACCACCTCTTGCAAGCCGCATTGCTCCTGCTGCTTGCCGCCTCCTGCACGCAAGAAGAGTTCCCTGCCGCACAAGACAAGGCGCGGCAACTCACCATCTCCGTTACCGACGGGGGATACAATACATCGGCTGTGGACGGTAAAATCACCCGTGCCGTGGAGAACGGCTACACCACCGAGTTCACCGAGGGCGATGCCTGCGGACTCTTCATGGTCCGCGGCTTATACTCGGATAAGAAGATGATTTATTCCAACGTGAAACTGACCGCAGAGAGGGATGCCGCCACGGGCAAGCTCACATGGAAGCCCGAGGCCGGTACGACACTTGAGGGAGGACTGTCGGATGAGGAATACTACCTCTACTACCCCTATAAAGCGGACTTGGACGACACGGTCATAAGTAAGTTGTTAGAGTACGCAATTATGAATCCCCAACTCCCTTTCTTCTATCCGCTTGTTAATCGCTGGCCGGTGGAGGTCGACCAAAGTTCGTATGCGGATTACACCGCTTCCGACCTGATGACAGCTTCTTGCACACCCACATTGGAAAATGGTAAACTTCGGCTCGATTTCGTCATGGCTCACGAATTACCCTTGGTCGTTATCGAGATGCCGAAGACCGTATATAAGTTTACCGATGCCCGGATTCCCGACTACACCGTGCCTTCTGCCGCCACGTTCACAAGTGCTGCCGAGCCGCTGCGCATGGCCGATGGTACATACCGCTACTTGGTGCCCCCGTCCATGCCTGCTATCTGGGGAAGTTATGACGATGGGGACAGGGAGTTTACCATCAACACGTCCGCACCACACCCTATCAAAGGGGAATACAAGAGATACAAGGTGGACGGCGCAGTGGAAACCATAAGGAACTACATTTTGCAGGTCGGTGATTTCTTCCTCGCCGACGGCAACCTGATGCCGAATTATGCCGAAGCAGACGAAGTACGGACAGTCAATGTGGTAGGCATAGTTTTCCAAACCGACCCGAGCCGCATCGGTCAGGCAGAAAAAGATAAGTTGGGCGGCAATGTCCACGGTCTTGTCATGGCTGTGAAGAATGCTACGACATTCCAATCGTGGGGACTATTTGGTACAGACGAGGATCTGGCGAAATGCGAGACGAAAGCCCGGAACTACAGCGACATCAGTGGTTACGGCAATTGCGAGCATATCCGCGCCAATCGCGGAAACTTCGACCGTTATCCCGCCTTCAAGGCCGCCGACGGCTACAACACGACCTGCCCGGTTCCCACGAATACTACCGGCTGGTATCTTCCTGCATCAGGTCAGTGGTGGGACATCCTGCAAAATTTGGGCGGTTGTACGGCTTTGGCAAAGCCGGATGAACAAGCCTCATCGCAAGACGATGATTTCGGTTGGTCAGGTCAAGGCGATGTTCCCGCTGCTTTAAACGCATGGATGGAGAAAATTGCCACAGACAGCAAGGATAATTTTAGAAGCGGTAGGTGGTTTTGGTCGTCTTCGGAGTACTCGGAATTCTTCGCACGGTACTGGTACGTGCAATCCAATGGTCGCGTGGGCTGTTACTGGGACCGTAAGGACGGCAGCAGCGTCGGTGTGCGTCCCGTCCTTGCTTTCTGAGGAACCGGTGTACTGACGACTGTTTCCAAAAGCTGTTAGGACAGTATTCGGATAAAGAAAGGAGGAAGTGTTGTATGCTCTTCTTTCTGTTGGGATAAGAAGAATAGAAAGATATTGTTGAGTTTTGTTGCAGGTCGAGCTTGCAAGGTCTGCCGTGGTGAGAATTTGCTTTTTTAAAGGATAAGAAGTGATACGTATGGAAAAGAAACGAATGCCATTGCAGCATAAAATCATTTTCGGATATATCATCTTAGTGGCGGTCATAGGCAGTATGATCGCCATTTTGATATATGAGTGGCGGCAGATGCGGGAAGTTGAAGGCGGCGTGGCACGGCTGTGGAGGATGTACGAGGACATATACACCACCCATCGCCACGTCACCGGGCTTGCCCTGCAAGGCGAGGCTGCGGCAGGATGGAGTTGCGGAAAGGGACAAATACCATACGCATCGCATGAGAACGGACTGTATGCTCGGCGTACTCGGACAACGGTACTCTACAATCATACCTGGCGGCGAAATAGACACTCTGCGTCGCTTTCTTGCCGAAAAAGATACAATACTCGTGGCGATAATGGAAACTCATAGGGAACAGTGGAAGAGGGCTGCCATGGGCAAGCGGCTGGCAAAAGATCTACCCGGAGCGGTGAAAGAAGCTACCCGCAGAGGCAGTGAAAAAACGGAAGTACTCATCGCAACGGTCGCAGAATCGGAACTCTCCGGCAGCGTCATCACCGAGCCCGGCTAGACGGAACCAGCAAAAACGAGACTTACCGTCCTGTACGACCGTATCCCGAAACGCTGTACGACCAGCGGGAGAGGAAACTCAAAAAAATGGTTCTCCTCGAACAGTCGAGGAGAACCACCTATCAAAAGTACAATATTCTATCTTCTCTCACCTCTTTGTGTTTACTTTTACGAGAGTAGCAGCGCATTTTTATCCGCTTTACGTTTATCTGCCCGGCAGTTTGCAGATCCTGTCAGGAATTTGCACGTGTACGCCTTGGCGTCGGATATTCATCTGTCTATTGCCTTTTTAGCCGCTTTCTTCGTTTTAGAAAGTCTTGGTGGAAACACCATCAAAATAATCCTGGAAGATGATAGGTCCTGTGATTGTGCGCTTCGATGTATAGACGAACTTCCGCACAGGACGGAACCACTCGGCATCCACATACAGAATCTGGCCGGTGTACGGCTCCAAAATCGGAAGGGATTTCGATGACCCGCCCAAACGCGGTCCAGTAACCCAAACCCTCTCACCCGGGGCATAGGTATGGTTGGTACTCATTTCTTGGTGAGGTATATAACAGACATTGCCAAAATAGGATCTGCCGTCACCTTCGCCCCACGACCTTGCCTGATACCAGCCGAGCTGGTGGGCGTGCGTGCACTTCTCGGTCAGGTCTATGGCTTCTTCGATGGAGCAGGTCTTCTCTGGAAAGAGGGTCCCGCCGGAAGAAGCGTTCATAAGCCCGAGAGCCTCCATAAATGCCATGGCTTCCTTGGCCCAAGGGGCAATGCGGATGTGATCGGAGTATTTATCCAACCCAGAAACGAACTCCGTATATGAGTATACTCCGCACTCTTCTATATACCTAAGGGCACGGTACATCACGGCGGCCATCTCTTGGCGGGAGACAGGGGAGTCGTCTGCCGGGGCTTTTCCGCCAAGAGCCTTGTCCAGGCCAATGGAGGACGCCGTGGCCTCGCTGCCGGTAAGTTCTTTCACGAGATGCTCGGCCAGCGAGTTGAGCTGGCGGTGATTCAGGGGAAGTGTATAATCATTGCCAAGGACACTTTCATCCAAGAGGTTGTCATTGAGGGCGAAGTTCACACTACTCTGGAAGGCAGGACTCATCTTTGAGTCCGACTTTTTTTTGAGAATGAACATCCCCGGCTGTGCCGTGGTCTTCAGAAGGGCACTCTCCTCGAACTGTTTTGTCATGTCGGCCATGGCGTCCCTATAGCTCTCGTATGTTCCCTCTGTGCCGCTTGCCTGCCATTCTGCTTTGGTTATGTGCCTCTGGTCATAGCCTTCGGAGTGTCCGCACCAGATGCAACTGTACCACCATACATGCTGCCCGGCGGAGTTGACTCCGACATAAGCCTGGTCATCAGCAACAGGCTGATCATACTGATGAGCCCGGACCTCCCACGTTGGCCTGTTCATACTGAACACGTGTTTGTCATTGTGTTCGCACTTTCCGCAGATTTTGCAGGAATAATAATATTCCGGCCAATTGCTACAGGTGCCGTACCTGAAAACCTTGTCTGCCGCAGCTACCTTGTCGGTGAATACGTGGCTTGTGCAGAACGGTTTGGCTGCCGTCGCACCGGCTCCCTGTGCGGAGTGCACGTCGCCGGAGTAGGTTTTCAGCGAGAACAGTGTGCGGAAACTCCAGGTCGGACGGCTGAACATCGCCCTTACATCGGCTACAGCAGTCTCCGGGATAAAGAGCGTGGCACGCTGGGTATGGAAGAGGTAACTGAACTCGGGGCAGTAGATATCGCTGTGTTCCGGTGTATAACCCTGCATTACTGCGAATATGGCGCGTATGAACTTTACCGCATCGACTTTGTCGCTGAGCCAGACTTCCCTGATGTTGAATGGGCCTTGTATGGTATTGTTGACGTCCGATGCCACATCTCCATATATGCGCTCGTCATCGGTATCTACGATTACCTTGGTGACAAGCATATTCTTATGCCCGATGAACTCATCTCCGAACTCGCGCATGGCACGGAACGCCGCGTGATACGTATTATTGATGGTTATCACGTCAAGCGGGCTCACATCCGGGCAAGCAGCATCGGCCTCGGCGATTGAATACGCTTTCTGCGATGCGCGGTATGAGTCCTTGTTGAGCTCATAGTCCGTTGGGCTGCTCTGTGCCAGATCACGCATCGAGCCTTTTCCACCGGCTCCAACAGGCATGGATACCTCAATGTCGATGAAGTAAGGAGCGCTGCGCTCGACCTTGGCCTGCACTCCGTTGACTGTGGCGCTGATGCGGCTGCCGTCGATGTAGTAGTCGTTGTCCTTGAATATGTAATCGGTGTCGTACTTGCCCGAAGGATCTACCATGAACTTGATCCGGGCCTTGTATATGAACCCGTCCTTGAAGAACATGTCCCCTTCATCGTCCTCGCGGAAATCCCCGATCCAGTCAATCTCCTGGACTTGGATGCCGCCCGTGGCGGCAAGGTCTCCGAACTCGGTCTTCGCAGATGTGAACTGCATCTCGCGTGCATCGAAAAGCGACATCCCCGGGGTCGGAACCTGTATAGTGAAATCCACTGACTTGATCTTCGGCTTGCTCTGGGCCGAACTATCCAAAGGCAGCAGCAGTGCCGCCACTGAAAGTAGAAATAATATCTTTTTCATGACTCTACCTGCTGCCGTCTACGAAGATGAACCCTTCCGGGAAGACATATTCGTTGTTTATGTACTTGACTTCCAGTAACGGACATTCCGTGAATTCTTGATAGGTCTCCATAAGGAAATTCTCCTTCAGGCTGGAGTTCAGCTTGACAGTCTTGAGCGCTTTGCATCCGGAGAAGCAGAACCCTTCGAATTCCTTGACATTGGAGAGGTCGAGCGAGGTGATGCCGCTGTCCGAGAATGCGCTGTTGCCGACCTTGGTCACGCTCGCCGGGATATCCACATTCTTGAGGTTCTTGCAGCCACTGAACATGGATGAATAAATTTCGCTCAGATTCTCCGGAAGCATCACTTCTGTGAGATTGACGCAGCCCTCGAACATGTCGTAACTCATCAGTCCGACGCGGCGTGGGAACTTGACGTTTTTCAGATTTATGCACTTCTGGAAACAGCCGTGGACTTCATCCATGACGTCGTTTTCGAAGACTACTTTCGTGAGGTTCTTGCAGCCGTAGAAAGCCGAACCCTGAACTATCTTGACCGAGGCCGGGATTACTATTTCAGTTATAGGAGTCTCGCGGAATGCCGAATTGGAAATCTCCGTCAACGTGGACGGAAGTTTCACGGACTTGATGGCGGTGCCGGAGAAAATATTGCCACGCATTTCCGTCACCGGATATTTTTTACCGTTGTATGTGACATAGTCCGGGATCACGATGTTCTTGCCGGCAACGGCCGTCTTCGCCACTTCCGAGATGAATGCGTGGGATGCGCCGCCGTTGTTGGAGTTGTGCAGGACATACAGGACTCCCTCGATGTCAACCGTAGCACCTGCCCCGACCTCCTCAATCACTTTCCCGGTCTGGCCGGACGCTGATGTCGTGATGCTTTTTTTGTTCGGCTGCGGATCCCAGACGGTCCAGTTGGCTTTGTGGGCGTTCTCATAGCCTCCGTGAGCATTGAAATATGCCTTGGTCTCATCACTGATCCACTTGTCTTTAAGTGTGAAGAGCGGAGTGAGGGATGAGCGGATCAGGGTTTTGTACTCGCGAGAGTCAAGCACGGAGGCGATTTTGTTGTGGATGCCGTTGATGACCCACTGGTAAGTGTCGGCGCCGTATTCTTCTTTGGCTTCGTTGTATTGCTCGACCATCTTGTTCAATGCGCCCACGCGAGCCCAAAGTTCGCCCTTGACGATCTCATCGTATCTCCAATGTGCCGGGGTGAGGGTTTTGATGTAGCCGTCGGCAAAGCAGTCGTCGAGCATCAGAAACTCGGCTACAAGGCTCTGGTTGTCGAGCTCATAGACATTCGGCTGTTTTTCACTCCAGTTCACCTGATCGGATGCCTCTCTCGGCGGCATCACCGGCTTTACCGATTTGATCCCATACGTTGCCTCGACAGGGTATCCGAGTGGCGCAAAAAGAGCAGTGTGGGTCTCCGGCAACCTGACGGTGGGAGCTTCGTCTTCAGCGTTCTTATTGTTGTCCGGCCCCACCATGGCGTCGTGGCGCTTTTGGAGTTCGCTGTCGAGACTTGAAGTGTTACCGGACTTTTCCGGAAGTTTTTTGGGCGCTACTTCCTGTTTGACTTTCTGTTCTATCTTCTTTGCGGCGTTCTTGAGTCTTTCCTTGAAAGACTGCGCAGATGCGCATGGCGCTCCGGAGAGGACAACCAGACTAAGAATAAGAAGTGTACGTGGAATAAGAAGTGTACGTGCGTTCATAAAATATTTGGTATTTAAAAATCCGTTGGCGGAATTAGATTGATAAAAAGATTTATGTATAAAAAGTTGTGCATATTGTTGATATTTAGCAAATTAAAACTTTTCAATAGAAAATATAGTAACACAATATTAGCAAAAAATCCTAACCCATACAAGCAAATAGTCGGCAATTTGGTCAATGAATCAGGGAATATGTCAAGAAGAGGAGTAGTTCTCAGACCTTGAAATAGAGACATTGAACATGACATCAAAGGCTGTTGGCATTGACAGTGAGTCATTGTTGTTTGCAAAGTTACAGGAATATAGTATTGAAATTCACAATCTTATATTCCGCAGACAATACAATGACAGACGTAAAATTACTTTGTCCCTATGTAATACAATCCGGGAAAGAATAGCCGCAGAAATAGATGGAGGCGAAGATTATTTCTGCATTGATTCAAAACCGATAGAAGTATGTCGTTTTGCTCGTTCCAAGCGTTGCAGAAGGATGATGACGGATAATGAGTTATAAAGGTATGGAAACGGAAATGACATCCACCATGCCGCAGGAAATATACAACCAGCACCTGATGCAGCGTGGAGGAAAATAAGCTTGGGAGGCTATGGCGAATTCCGACCTTAAAATATCCGACCTTGACGAACATGCCGTCATGGGCGCGGTACCTGGGGGCATCAAATGCGGACGTTTGCCCGAAGCGACCATAAGGGAGGATTTGCCGACCATCCTCGAAAAATTCAACCTGTTGCATGAAGGAAAACTTAACAACGCTTCTGCGGTTTTGTTCGGACGTGATTTTTATTATTATCCCCAATGTCTGCCTCGTCTGGCGTGTTTCAAAGGTACGACAATATTGGTATGAAGTAGTAATTTCGTTATTGGATATCGAGGTGATATTTTTTCTCGTGCAATAATTTTATTATTTTTATGCTAGTTATTTGAGATTGTGAACGCCAACGCAAGCAGCAGCAAGTGGAATCGTTGCCTTTTCGTTGCCTCGTCCTATTATAAAAAATACAACAGCCCAATTTTTCAGACTATTGCCTTTTTTTAAGGGTCCTAATAGGGTGCCTTGTATCTTATATTCCCTGCCCCTGTGTCGGTAGCGACCAGCGCAGCCAAGGTGTCGGAGAGGTAGGGCGTTGTGGCGCGGGGATGCAAAAATAGCCCTGGAAACCCGAAAAAACGAAGTTTTTTATTTGCTTTCTCGGATTATTTACTATCTTTACTTCAGTTATTTGAGGTGGTGAATATCGGCGTAATATGCGGAAAACAGAGCCGTCGCCTGATCGTTACCTTATCCCATCATAAACCGTGCAAATTTCTAAAGTCCAACCAACTGTATGGATTTAGGGCTAAACCATATAAGAATTGTGTGATAGGTTAAATGTGAGCATATACTCTTTCCCTATGAAATGCCACCCAATCCGTCGCACTACGGATATGGGTGAAGATTATTCTCACAATCGGGACTATATTGGCAAATATTGGAATCGCAAGTATATTCGGGCTATTCAAGCTGTTCTTAATAGTACAAAAGGTAAAATAGGCAAGGGAACATCTTTTTTCAGGAAAGCCTTTGGCGAAAATATCGAAGAGTACCATAAACTCCTTGAGATACCTGAAACCATGATTATTTATCGCTATTTCTTCGAATGGCTTGGGCTTGAAAATGGAGGAAAGAAAATGACTATTGAAATCTTAGGAAATGATTCAATATGCAATGCGTCAACACATTCATGGTGGAAAGCCTTTTGTGATTGCAAAAAATGTATCACCCAAAGAATGGGAAATGACATTGAATATTATTCACAGAAACGATTTTAGCAAATCATACTTACCGGAAACCTTTACATTGATACATTATAGGATATTACGTCAATTATCGACAAGCTATTATCGAACCCAATACGGATCTATATAAACTCAAACAAGTATACAACCAGAATCCGCTAAAAGAATTAAAGCGGAATCAGAAAATAAAAGGAAAGTAAAACTATGTAATACTGTCTGGTATTATAAATGCATGACAAAAGAAAATAAAAGAAAAACCGTCTTACAACATGCTGTAAGACGGTTTTAGTGAGGTCTGAAGCAGACGCACCAGCCCTCGCCGTGGATCAACGACTACGGGCAGTTCTCCATCATGCCCGTACGCGGACGCGACAAGGTCGATGAGGAGAGCCGCCAGAGCTGGTTTTCGCACCAGTCGGAGGAGGCACGCCCCTACTATTATTCGGTATACCTCGCCGACCACGACATCAAGGCCGAGATCGCCCCGACCGAGCGGGCTGCGATCATGCGTTTCACGTTCCCCGAATCGGACGAGTCGGGCGTGGTGATCGACGCTTTCGACCGCGGATCGTACATCAGGGTCATGCACGACAAACGGACTGTCGCGGGATACACCACGCGCAACAGCGGAGGTGTGCCCGACAACTTCAAGAACTGGTTTATCGTGCGCTTCGACCGGAAGATCCGGGATTTCCAGATCTATGACGGCACGAAGCCCGTCGAAGGCGAACAGTTAGTCGGCGAACACGCCCTCGTGCGGGTAGGTTTCGAAACCCGGCGCGGAGAGCAGGTAACGGTGCGCGCAGCCTCGTCGTTCATATCGCAGATGCAGGCCGTGCAGAACCTCGAAGAGCTGGGAAAGGACGATTTCGAAACCGTGAAGGCCAAGGCGCAAGCACGCTGGGACGAGGTGCTCGGACGTATTGAAGTCGAGGGAGGCACGACGGACCAGTACCGCACGTTCTATTCGTGCCTCTACCGTTCGACCTTGTTCCCGCGCAAGTTCTACGAGATCGACAAGAACGGCAATATCCTGCATTACAGCCCCTACAACGGTGAGGTACTGCCGGGATACATGTATACCGACACGGGATTCTGGGACACCTTCCGCAGTCTGTTTCCGCTGCTCAATCTGGTCTATCCGTCGGTCAATGCCGAAATTCAGGCCGGGCTGGCAAACGCTTACCGCGAGAGCGGATTTCTGCCCGAATGGGCTTCGCCCGGACACCGTGGGTGCATGGTCGGAAACAACTCGGCGTCGGTCGTTTCGGATGCCATCCTGAAAGGTGTCACCCCCGAGGAAGACATTGCGACGCTCTACGAGGCGATGCTCGCAGGACGCCGGAAGGTACACCCCACGGTGAGCTCCACAGGGCGCTGGGGGTATGAGTATTACAATACGCTGGGATATGTCCCTTATGACGTGAATATTCCCGAAAATGCCGCCCGAACGCTCGAATACGCCTACGACGACTGGTGCATCGCACAGGTGGCGAAGATGCTCGGCAAGGACGAAGATGCGAAACGGCTGGAAAAGGCGTCACAAAATTACAGGAATGTCTTCGACCCCGAAATGAAGTTAATGCGTGGGCGCAATGCCGACGGGACGTTCCAGTCGCCGTTCAGCCCCTACAAATGGGGCGATGCATACACAGAGGGCAACGCATGGCACTACACATGGTCGGTATTTCACGATGTCGGCGGTTTGATCGACCTGATGGGAGCCCGCAAGAGCTTTGCGCAGATGTTCGACTCAATGTTCGTGGTGCCGCCGATCTACGACGACAGCTACTACGGATCCGCATCCACGAAATCACCGAGATGCAGGTGGCCAACATGGGCAACTACGCCCACGGAAACCAGCCTGCACAGCACATGATCTACCTCTATGACTACTGCGGACAGCCCCACAAGGCCCAGTGGTGGGTGCGCGAGGTGATGGATCGCCTCTACTCGGCCAAGCCCGACGGTTACTGCGGCGACGAGGACAACGGACAAACCTCGGCGTGGTACGTATTTTCGGCCTTAGGGTTCTATCCCGTGTGTCCCGGCGCGGACGAATACGCAGTCGGATCGCCGCTGTTCCGCAAGGCCGTCATTCACCTCGAAAACGGCAATACGATCGAGATCGACGCTCCGGAGAACAGCTCCGAGAACCGTTATGTCGGTAAAATGGCTATCGACGGAAAAGTATCGGAAAGGCCGTTCCTTAGCTATTCCACACTTCTGGAAGGTGCGAAGGTGCGCTTCGAGATGGAATCCGAAAAATAGCCTTCCCATGAAGATTCCGAATCCACATGCTGCCTTCATGGCCTTCGCCTGTGCATTGTTTGCAGCATGCTCTCCGCAGCAGCCCTTCATAACCTCACCCGACGGACGCATCGCCGTATCTGTCGAAGCCGATGCAGGGGCGGGCGTGACCTATGCCGTCACGGTCGACGACAAGCCCCTGATACTGCCCTCGGCGATGGGGCTCGCGGCATGCGGAACCTCGCTGCAGGGAGCGACGATAACAGGCGTATGGCACTCCTCCCACGACAAGCTGTGGACAGCCCCCTGGGGCGAGAACAAGCGGCACCGCAACCGTTACAACGAAATGTCCGTCGCAGTGCGGAAGCCGGATAAAAGCATGGCCTTCACGCTCCGCTTCCGCGCATTCGACGACGGAATAGCATTTCGCTACGAACTGGCGCAGCCCGATTCGCTGGCCGTGACGGACGAACTGACGGAGTTCCGGTTCGCAGATGAGGGTCATACGATGTCGTGGTCCATACCCGGCAATTTCGAGATCTATGAACTTCAGTACCGCGAGCAGCCCGTCGCACGGATTACGGATGCAAACACGCCCTTCACGTTCCGCACTGGGGACGGAATATT
>ENA-OPJL01000143-OPJL01000143.1-human-gut-metagenome-genome-assembly--contig:-NODE-143-length-25053-cov-9.589927_pt1 | contig 25053 bp, 22 predicted proteins | sample MGYA00241415_ERZ501659 | MGnify/ENA primary metagenome ERZ501659 (study PRJEB25962, sample SAMEA1965033) | human gut metagenome | biome: human gut; feature: human-associated habitat; material: faeces...
GCTGGGCTTCGCCCAGCGGCTCCGCTCCCCGGTGGGGCAGGAGGTTGCACGCCCACTTGTCGCGCGTGTTTGTACCACTATTTGTATCATTACAAATATACAAAAAATCGTGAATATCGGACTATCCTATAAAAGAATAATCCGATATATCACGCATCATATTAAGCTCTTTTACGTCTTGCAAGACCACCACAAGCAAAACCACTTCTCATGTGATTAGTTACTCCACGAGGCCATAATTTCTCGTATAAGCGGGCACTTGCGTAATTATTAACTGCTCCGGCAAGACCTTCAACTCCTTGTAACATTCCTTGTAATCCTTGCGTTCTGACTGCCATTAACTGTTGATTCAAGCCGACAGCTTTGTTATATTCATTAATAGCGTCTTGATACATAATTTGACTATTAACATTTCGAGCATTAACTCGTTCTTGCCTATTCAAATCATATCTTTGACGTTGATAATCTTTCTTAGCTCCATACAATTTATTTCGAGCAAGTTGAGCATTAATTGCAAGATTTGCTACACTATTTCGAGCAGTTTGAACATTACTTGTGTTATCAGTAATATATCGAGCAGCTCTACGTTCTTGTGTGCCAAGTTCTTGTAATTCCTCACTAATATCATAATCTGTACTATATTGGACAGCATCTACTTTATTACCTTTCGGAACATGAAGTGTAGATTCAAATTCAATAGCCTTTCGATTAGCACGAGTATTAAGAGCGTTACCTACAATTCCAAACAGTGAACTTGCAAGATTCATACCAAGTCCAAATTCATTAAATCCGAACTTAAATGCAGAACCACCGCCATCACTTGCAGTAGTTTGAATTGGAGGTAAAGTAGTAAGTTTAGGAGCTGAAACTCCTGTAAGACTATAAGGTGAAGCATATCCACCAAAAGGTCTTTTCTTTCTTATCATTCCACCACAACGCATAATCGGAGCATCATCACGAAGTCCTAAAGCAGTGGCATAAAGTTCTTGAGCTTCAAACAAATCTGCTGTTTTAGCATCAATAGCTTCAGATTCACCACGAGCTTTATTCATTTTATAAACTAATTTTTCAATATTACGAATATTTGTTCCAGTTTGTAATTTGTTAGTTTTACTCTTATCTAATGCAGATAAAGATAATGTAACTCCATCAGCAAGTTGAATGACTTGAGCTTCTTTTTTACCTTTCATATCAGTAAGTTTCTTTGCGTAATCAGCGAAAGTACGATTTGTTCCGGGAACTTTAATTGTATCACTGAATACTTGACCACCTTCAGAAGTTTCACGAACAACTTCACCAGCATACATTCGACCATTTTTAGCGCCGCCGCCTTCAATTTCCGAATCACCATATATGATTCCAGTTTCACCAGTAGCAGGATTATATTGTTCATGAGTTTGACCATAAGCAACAACACTATTAGATGAATTAGGAACTACTTGACCGCCGGTGTTTAACTTTCTACGACCAACCATTCCACCTAATTTAGCATAAAATCCTGTACCTTCGGAGTAATTGCCAAGATTACTTTGTCGAATAGTTGCAACATCATTTTCAACTTTATCTTGCATATTACCCAAAGTCTGCTGACGTTCCATTTCAGCTTGTTCAGCTAAAAGTTCTTGACGACGACGTTCTTCTTGACGCTTTTTCTTACGTCCAGTAAACAGACCAACAATGCCACCAATTAATGCGCCGATACCAGCACCGATAGGGCCAAGCCAAGAACCAGCAGCTGCACCAGTAGCAAGCGCCGCGGTTCCACCAACAGCAGCTCCAATTCCTAATCCAGTTCCAGCTCCACTTAAAGCGCTACCACCTACGATACCTTCGCCATCAGCACTATATTTAGATTCGTCAATATCACTGGTTTGAACTCGTGTACCCCATTGAACACTACCGGGGTCATTAATACTTGTTCCACCCCAATAAAATTTCCTACGAGGAGTTCCAACAAGTCCACCGAATTTAGCAGTAATACCACGAGAAGTTAAAACTTCATTATTGATTTTGTTCTGCATATTTGCATAGATAAGTTTATCATTAGCAATCAACTTATCTACATAGTTCTTAACTGGGATTCCAGTATCATCATTCTTTCCGCCATGATATAATAAATCAATCATACCATTACCGAAAAAACTATTACCGGAATTACGAGCCATTCCTAAATAATCAGCAGTAGCATCATGTGTAGAACGAATACCACCGAAATTATATTTTTTACGATTAGTTTTACTCATATCTTCAACATAATTATCAGGATTATCATCAGTATTAAAATTAGAAAATAATTTATTTCTAATCATATCGTAATCATTAGAACTATTAGTTTTAAATATTTCTAATTCAGATTTATCTCTTCTTTTATTACCAGTAGTATATTCTTTAATAATACTATCTGTATTACGTTCATTAGCACCTTTTAACAATTTCTTATATTGTCTAAAACCAGTTCGACCTACTCGATATGCAAGATTAGACATAAGATTAACAATAGGTTGAGGTAAGGTATTGAAATCATCAATACCATATTTCTCAGAATAAATATCACGAACATCATTGTAGGCTTTCGCCATACGACGATTCAATTCAGCATCAATTTGTTTTCTTGTTGCTTTACCTTTCGCTTTAACAGATTTAGTAAAATCAGAAGTATCATTTAACTTAAAACCGGGACCAATAGTTTTAGCACCACCTTCATATGAAGCATAAGGATAATAATATTTACCATCTTTTGAACGTGAACGAACAGTTTTAAGTTTATTATTTTCTTTAACACGAACAAATTCTTTATCACCAGTCAATTCGTTATCCCAAATATGTTGAGAATACTCATTAATATAACGAGTAACTTGACGAAGACTATCAGGATTAACTTTACGATTAGACATACCATTAAAAGTTTGAGTAACACGACAAGTGGGCGTGCAACCTCCTGCCCCACCGGGGAGCGAGGCCGAAGGCCGAGCCGCACAAGTTGTTACAAATTATCTTTGATTATTACGATTATCAAGAATCCATTCGGAATTAACATCAATAAGTTCCCAAAGTCTGTTATTATCACTATTATTAAACTTCATTATACAATAAATATATTGACAAATGAATTTATTAATATCATACCATTTAGCTTTATGTTTTAGTGCAGATTCATCTACAACTAAATCAGTAATCATAAAAGGTATTTGTTTGTGTATATCATTAACACTATTAAATCTCCAAAGATTTACTTTATTAACACCAGTTGTACCATTATACCATTTATCATTAAATTTAACAATTTTATAACCAGTACATTGGTCATCATTATGAACCAATATTTCATTAATAGTTTTATAAAATTCATTAAGAGTAGGTAACAAATTATTAACAATATCAACTCTATCTTTCCAAGCGATATTATTTAATAACTTATTATAACTATTATTATCATTAAGAATAAATTTAATATATGATTCTTTAATAAGTTGATTACCATTATCATCTTTTAAGAATCGACCATAATTATTTTTAGATATTGCATAAATACCATGTTTATCAAACCAGAATAATCCATTTCGATTGGTAATACCTACGATGGGATTATAATCATGGAATGAAATCCAAGCATTAGCAATAGGACTAAAACTAATTGTGAATTGTTTATTATCAACATTTTGGACTAAATATAAGATATTAGTATCTTCATTAAATGCCCAAATTCTACCATTATTTTTAAATGGATTAATTACATCTTTTACAAGATTACCGTCAAACCATTTAAGAGCATTAAGAGCAGTCATATTACTTACTTTATCTCCATTGATATTGAAAATACGTCTATGAACTGCATCAATAACAAAATAACCAATAACATTAACGTGAGTATCAAAATAACTTTGACAACCTATATAACCACTGGGACTATATGTAACCTCTTGAGGTTCCATATTAAATATATCAGCTGTACCTAAATACGAAGTACCTTCATCAGTATTAGAAAGTGTATCACGAAGTTGTAATAAGTGTAGACCGTATGTCTGTTGAATATAAAGATTTTTATTGTCAGTTTTTAATGCAATAATTTCACCTCGATTGAAAGGCATATCTTTATAATCATCACTTCTAAATAATCGCCAATTAAGATTAGCATTTTCAGCACTCTGTAATTGACTACGAATTATACGATAAGGATGGTCTTGAGTTCCGGGAATTTCTTCAAAATAAGTAAATGTTTCAATACCATTCTCGTTATAAACAGGAGAATAACCTTTACCAACACTACTATTTATGAAATTATCAACTTGATAACTTAATTGATAAAATTCACGTAATTCATTACCACGTTTATCGTGATATTTGAAAGATTTATCTACGTTATTAACACTGAATCGAGCAAGAATATTGAATTTACTTTCAAGAGGAATAGTAAATATCCAACGATAAACAGTAGCATTACTGTCTAATTCTTTTGCTTGAGCATCACCATAACGATAATCGGATGATGGAGCAGTAGCTCGAAGTGTTATATATCCAATAAATGTATCACCAACTAAAGAAGTTATTACTTCAGAAGAACCTTTAATATTAATTATATTAGATGCAATTTGAAGTTTCTGATTATTAACATCCGAATAAAGTGTTTCAGAATTATTAATTAAATCGGCAATATATCCTCTTGCCCATTCCTCATTATCTGTACCTTTATTAAATCCATCAAAACCTTTTTCGATACGATAATAACTGTCGCCAGCAATATTGTTTTGAGAACTAATATTAGCATTGATATATTCAAGTGAAACGTCTTTGGTTGCACGAGAAGTATCAATTGTAAGACTATTAATGTCAGCATCTAAGAATCGAGTTCCAGATTCATTAGGATTATTATTAAATCCATTAAAATCAGAACCATTCCATTCAGCTGGGAATACTTTTATATCATCATCAAGTTCTTCATTTTTAACAAATTTAAGAACATCAGTTTCAAAGTATAGAGGTTTAAGTTTACCTCGAATACTATTTATTTTGTTATAGAGATATTCAAATGTGTAAAATCTTGCATTATCTCCACCAAAAGGATTTTTATAAGTTTGATTTTTACCAAAATTGTTAGTTTCAGTATCTCGCATTGCGAAACCTTGTGTAACAATTCGAGAATTATTAATATTATGTTCAACAAAGAAATAAACTATTGAACTAATATATTTATTCATTAAATCTGTTTTACCAGCAAGATTAGCTTTGATATTAATATTAGGACTTAATGTATAAGTAGGATTCCATTCAGAAGAAGTAGAATATAATTGAGTTAACCAATTAAATGTCGGAGCAGTTGTTCCATCAACTTTATATCCTAATCGAGATTCAATTAAAATATATTTAGTTTCTTTTGCATCAAGATTAATTACGAAATTAGTTTTGGTATTAATTGTATTACCAATAAATGTAGATTTACTATCAGATGCTAAAAGACTAGATTCAGAAACTTCATAATACCCAGTTTCAACTTCAGATTCTTCTGAATCAATTTGTTTAACTACCGATGTAGCATCATAAACTTTTGTAGTTAAATTTATACCAGCAGGTATCACACTATTTCCACCAAATGTAGGACTACATTCAACACCAATTAATTGACTTGATGTACTCTCACTTGTTATCTCCAATACTACAACTTGATAATCAGAAGGATTAACTCCACCTTCAGAATCTTCAGTTGTATACGGTAATGGAAGACTTGGTAATTTCAGTTTACCTTTTGTTAAAGAACGACCTTTTGTTTTAACTGTTGTATGTCCAGTCGAAACTCCGTATAAAGTAAAATAACGATTACGAGCTATTGTAGGTTTTTCACTACCAACACCAGTTTTAGCAATTTCATCTACTTGTTCAGCAGCATCAATATCAGGTAAACTCTTCCAACTCGGACTTATAATCTTACTAATACTTTCAGATTTATAAGGAATTTTATGAGCATTTTGATTAGTAGAACCTACAGGATAAGCTTCAACATCATAATTATTAGCTTTCCAAGGAATATGATGAATATTTACAAGGTCACCTTTATAGTCATAATATCCAGCATAAAGAACATAAACTTCACCACTTTTGAAATAACGTCGAGTACTATTAATATAAGAAGAACTCGGATTCCAACTTAATTGGACATCAAGATTATTCTCTGTAAATTCTTTAAGTTCACTATCAAGTTTACTATAATCAAGAGTTTTTACATTACCTCGAATAAGTCTATTATTGAAATTAACAAGAGTATTATCTCGAATATATGATATATTTTTAATAAAAATATCATCAAGACTTATAGTAGATAAATACGAAACATCACTTACAATATGAGTAGTACTTACACCACTAATTGAAATGTCATCAGTTTCATAAGATAATTGAGCTTCGTCAGTAATATAAACAATAGCAAATCTACAATGTTTATATTTAATACCACTATTTCTAAAACTAATAGTAATATTCTTATTGATTTCGATACCTAACGCATAATCTTCTTCGTAATTACCACAAACAATAAGTGATGTACTCAAAGGAGAATAGTTTGTATAAGTACCATCATCAAGACGATATTTAATTGCTATTTGATAAGCACCAGTTTTAAGATTACCACCGTCTTTAACTTCTAATTGAAGTTCAGGATAAGTAACATTTGGAATAAGATTAAATGAATCAACTTCATCAACAGTAATGTCATATCCTATCGCAGTATCATCTCCATTGTTACCATCATAAAACGGGTCAGTCAAATTAATAATTCTTGTTTCATTTGCTGATTCATCAGTTCCCTCAGTAAATGTAACAATTAAATTTTCTTTATAATTATATATATAATCTCCATGAATTGGTCTATCAATACTGAATCCAAATGCACCCGATGTACTATACAAACAACGTTTTACAGTTGGGTTATTATCATCAAGATTAAGATATATAATAGCGTCGTTAGTTTGTAAATCAGATTTATCCGCATTATTCCAATGTTCTACAACGCAAAAAAGTACAACACCAACATTAGTTGGAATTGTACCTATAATATTATATTTGTGATTATCGGCATTACTATAAATATAAGGAATGATATGCCGATTTGTCGGATGATTTTCAAGAATATCATCTAATTCACCTATGAAATCAAATCCTCTTTCATTAAAATAACTTTGACCTTTATTATCAATAGTTATATTTTTAGCATATCGCAAAGATTTATCTTGTGCAATATGAGGTGAATTATCTAAATCAAGACCTAAAACTTTCATAATTTCTATTATTCTAATGTACGAAGAATAGTAGCAATATTCTCTCGACGGTCGTTACTAAATTTGTTACAAGAAACTCGAACTTGTATTTTCATTCTGTCGAGTTCTATCGCAGGATTTGTATAAGGATTGTTTGCTGTAAGACTTACAACCGGATGTTTATAACCTCTTAATAACATTTGTTTAAGAACATAAAGTTTAAGATATTTTTTAAGAGGGCCGTTATTATAAATAAGAGGAACATCCATATTTATAATACTGTCATAAACAACAGGCAAAGCTCTATATCTTAAATGAATAGTCCCATAATCAACGTTAGTATGAATCCAGTTATTACTAATGTAATAATAAGGTTGTTCTTTATCAACAGGAGCATGATTAAAACTATTATTTTTATCACCGGGACTTGTTATATCTGCATTTGGAATACCGGGATAAGAAGTATATGTCGGAACAGTTGTTACTTTTTCAGTAATAGTATCTTTGTTAAATTCAGCTGAATTTTTAAGAACAGCTTTTTTGTTATTTATAATGACATCAATTATACCACGAAAATCCCACGGTAATTGACAACGGTGGTCATCAAATTCAATATCTTTTTCTACATTAATATAAGCTTGAATGAATTTAAGTTCTTCCAAAGCATTTGCAACCCAAATAGGAAAACGACTTACAAAGTCATCACTTTGTATATTATAATCGTTATACATATCTGGAATTAATGTAGCACTACTAATGAATATATTATTATCAATCATAAAGCATTATTTTGTTTAGGAAGATTATTTCGATATAGTTTAATAGCTTCGTCAGGATGATTAAAACAAATTGCAAGAATCTTATTGAAACAATTAAGTCTTCGATTAGTTGCAATTTCATCAACAGTTTTACCTTTCATTGCAAAAGGTGTTCTATCAATAGTTTTTTCACCATTTTCATAAGCACTACTTGTGTGACCAAATTTGAATTTGTAATAAACACTTTGTGGTATTCGACCTTTAACTTTATGATATACAGCTTTTATACACCAATCATAATCATAATATATGAAATAAGGAATACCATTTGGATTATCAACAGTTCGTATATTAATACCTTGTTCTAATAATTTCTTTTTTAAGTCTTTTGTAGCACCCCAATCGACAACACTACATACATCACCGGGCATTGTCTTTTTATAGTAAACATAAACGTAACCTACGGAACTACCAAAAGAATAATTATTACCTTTACATAGTAAATTAGCTATTTCATTATTAACTTCATCTTGCATATAAGTATACATTTCAGAAGGTAATTCTTTAAGAGCAGCAAAAGTTTCTATATCATCATCAAGTTTATCAAGACGTTCATAAACTAAGTAATTATAACTACGAATATAACTCATTAGTTTAGTACCAAGTAAAGCATCTTGTTTCTTATTAAAATAAATCTTACTACGATTATCAATATCGAATACTACTGAAACATCAACACCGGCTTCTTGATATTTAGCAAGATTATCTTTGATATTATAAATACAATCATTGCGTCGTTCATAAGCAAGATGTAATTGTTTAATTAAAGAATTAAGTTGTATTTGAACTTCTTTAACGAAATCTCTCCAATAATATTCGTTATCAACCATAATGATAGAAACATGATGTTAATCTTGACCATTACCACGTTGAGCAATAGTAGGATTATTATTATTTGTTTTAATATCCAAATCTTGAGGATAAATACCAAATTCAGTTTTAAGTATTTCTTGAATTATACCTTCAAGCATATCATTAGGTAAAGGTAATTCAATATCTTGACCATCTTCATTCTTAAAGAATGAAAGAACTTCATCAGGATTTTCAAATATACCTGTAATCATTACTTCATTAATTAGTCGTCTATCATCAATATCTTTTGTACCAACTTTTTCAGCAATAATTATATGACCGTTTAATATAATATAAGCTCGTGGATACCCGGTGGGAGAGCAGGTTGGACGCCCACTTTGACGCAGTTTAAGAGATGTAATAGAACTCTCATACATATATCCATTACCAACAGTATCACCTACAAACGCAAAAGGCGCATCACTTTGTATGCGCACGGGTGTAGGAACTTTGTACTTTGTTCCTAACAATCTAATTTTATTAGCAACTCGATATTCAGTAGGAAGAATATCACTATATTTCAACTCTTCAACAGGAGCAATAAAGGTAAGTTTAAGAATATCATCTATTCCATTTTTCTCAACGCTTTGTCGGATACGATTTGCAAACATAGTTTTAATCATATCCTTAACACGTTCTTTAAGTTCGTGATTATTAGGTTGATTAACCATGTTTGCAATACGAGCTGCATATTGATTAAGTGTTCCCATATCTTACTTATTTAGATTCAAAAGATTAGCAATAGTATTTTGTTTTTTCCAAATATATTTTTCATCATCAGGATTAAATCCTTTTACGATATTATATTCAAGAGAAATAAAACCAATAGGTGTTTCTTTAATAGGGTCTTTAATAAGAAAAGTATAAGCAGACTTCATACCTCTACTTTCAAGTTCATCTTTATAACATCTATCTTGAAACTTATATTTACTAACATCATTACAATAATGACGATTTCTAACAAGAAGATTATGAAATAAATAAGGAAAATTATTAACAAGAACATCCTTAAAAGATTTCTTATAAGATACTACACAACAATCATAATCTTCACCAACAACAGTGTATTTATCCATTTCTACACCATTAATGAAATGACCGCCATTATGAAAATAAGCAATATAAACAGCATTAGCGTGAATAGTATCTCGAATAGAAGCACATATCTTATCAAGTTCTATATAACAATTACTTTTTTCAATAGTAAGTTTTTGTTCTTTACGTTTAGGAAATAACCATTCTTTTAGATAAATACCAGTAATCGTACTTATGGATGTTATTATAGCTACTATAATAGCTGTATAATCGAACATAGATAGGCGTATAAGAGGATTAATATTAATAGGTATATTATATTGGGCTACTAACAAATATACGTTAAAATAGTCGATTTCCCACCATATTCACTATAAAAAAGAGGTGCTACATTAGTAACACCTCTCACCATTTCAATTCAATCTTTAACAATATAAATTGTTATATTACTAACAATTTATTTCTTTACTTTCTTACCAGTGGTCTTTTTACCACCTTTCTTTCCACCACATGCCATAGTAGTAATCATCTTAATTAATTAATGATTTTGTTTATAATCAGCACCAATCTTTTTTAGAATAGGTTTGAATATCCAACTCCAAGCAACTGGTGCAAGAATAGCAGAATTAATAAGAATTGTAGTATTTTCATATCCACCTGCTATATATCCTGCGGCAATAGCAAAACAACTAATTAGCATAACCAGTCGTTTAGTCCATGTGCCAACAGATTTATCACCATTAATATCATCTATTGCTTTAATGAGTATGTATGTTAAAACATTCACACAAAGCATAAATGATAAATCGAAATGAGTACTGAATAACTCAACAAAATATTCTACGAGTTGTTCCATTTACCATTCATCAATTTCATCGACCACCATATTTCTTATTTGGAATATATTTTAAGAAACTAAAAGGAAACAATTTCTTTCTAAAATCTTTATCAGATTCTAAACTTCTTGCTTCACCTTCAAAACAAATATCTTTATAAGCTCGGTCATAAGGAGGTAATATAATTTCAACTATCCAACTAATAACATAAGCTAATAAAGGAAATATTGGAGTAACAAGCAAAGCCCACCAAGAATAACTTGTAGTAAGACTTAATATAATACTAACCAACAAACTTGTAATAAAAAGAGTAATTTGCTGATAACTATGAACGGTTTCATGTCGTTCAACAGTTTCAGTAATTTTATCTTTGTATTCAGTTCGTATGATTAACCACCATAATATCGTCATACATAAATACCCTTTGAACGGTAGGAATTTACAATAGACTTTAATCATGATTTTATTTTAATTGAATTTGTTTATAACAATTAGCATGTATAGTATTCATAAAATTTTCAGCAACTCCGCTATTATCAATAACTAAACCATCTTCATAACCTCGTAAATTCATTATCTTTTCCCATTCAGTTCTTACTGTCATATTATTATAAACAGTGCGTTGTAAAATACTCATAGCACCTGAATAATTATTATTTTCAATATCATGTAATTTAATAAGACTATGAATACAAATTGGTACTATAGAATTAATATCCCCCATACCCATAATGCAATTATATACATAACTGATATTATCAATATCAGTATACATAATTGTTACAATGGAAGGTTTCTTTACTTCTTTTTCTTTAGGTACTAAATCATAATATTTAATCTTAAGAGCAGCAAATCTTTGAATGATAACTTCCAAACTTGCAGTGAGATAATCCAAATTATCATCTGTCATACTTTTAAGTAAGGTGACATTCGGAACAGCATACTTAATATCAGCATTTATAGAATTAATTAAATTATTTACAGTACTAAATATGATAAATACTGGAACTGGTTTTGTACCATTTTTAATATCATTATTAAAAAATAAATGAAGACTAACAGATAATTGAGACATATATACACCATGTAAACTTCTATAATTCTTTATAGAAAGTTTAATGTTATTTTCATCACCATTTATATTCAAACTACCATCAGGTGAACCAATAATATTAAATATAGAATCTATAAGATTACCGAATTGAGCTTGTGTAGGTATTTTACCTGTTTCAAAATATTGTTTAAGCTGACTTTTAGTTGCCATAATTTGATTGACTGTTTTTATATTACGAATAAATTAATCATAAAATGTACTTGATTTAGGATTAAATGAATTATTTATAACAACTAAAAGTCAAACTTAATTTAACTTTTAATTTGTAACATTAATATCTCTCATATATTTATTAATAAAACTCAACAGTTGTGTAGTTCTTAAATCTGTTGAATCTAAAATAGCATATAATTCTTTTTTATAATCATTCATATTTGCAATAGAAGTAAGAATGTAATTATATGCAGTTATAGCACCATTTGATAAACCTATTCTAATAGCTTCAGAAACAATAGGGAATGTATCATTTTCAGTAGCATAAACTATTTTAAAATAAGCTCTTGTAGAACCATCAGTTGTTATAAAAAAGTGTTCTTCTACAAGCTCCTTTTTAATAACTCGATGTGTATTGGATAAATGATACCAACCAACCCAATTCCACTTAGCAGTTGAAGGAATTGCTCCTACAAGTGCTTCATCATTAGCTAAATATAATTCACCACCATTTTGTAACATTTTAGTCATTAATTCTGATGTAAGAATAGTATATTTAACAGGTGGAGTATTACCATATTCAGAAGGTGAACCAGTATTACAATGTACAATTATATAAGGTAAATATGTAGCATTTACTGCATCATAAAAACCTATAAATAAATAAGATGCTTCATCACCAATAGTAACAAATCTATAACCAAGTACATTAGCATAATTAGGGTCGCTAAAACTTAAAGTATTGTCCCCCCCTCCCTGTTAAATCACTATTTGGAATCTTACTTATCAAATTTTCAAAATCAGCTTGTGTAGGAATTTTCCCAGTTTGAAACAAGTCTTTAATTTGTGCAATAGTCATAGTAATAATAGTTAAAGTTTGACATATATTGATTAAACTCTAACTATTATTACTAATAATTAGAGTTTAATATAATAATTTTTTAGAGAATTTACCGACGTTTTTTAAATCAGTTGTAATGACTTCATCGGTGGTATTCCAACGTGTTTGAGAATTACCAGTACAACGATAAACATATAAATCATTGGAACCACCCATATCAACATCCATTGCGAAAGCATAACCAACATACCATATACCATTTTGCAATGCAGGATAAATACAATATGTTATATTGTTTGATTGAATGGTTCGAGGTGACGGATTATTATTAGTAGGTTGTGTGATATTAAACCACGCCCAACCAGAACCTCTAATATTATTAATTAAATCTATTTCATCAGCAGTATTAATATCGCCAACTTCAGATTCAAAATGCGCTCTATCTGTTTTATCTAATAAATGATAAGTTATATTAAAATTGGCACCGCTAACAGCATTATCTTGAAAACAAATAACTGCTACAAGATAATTACCTCCAATTTCATCATCCCAAGCACCAATTAAAAAATAACTACGATTATTATTATAAATATATCTAAGAGATTTAACATATAGTCTATCGGTACTATCTCCATTTCCGAAACCTATTGTTGTATCACCAGTCCCCTCCCCCAATGGCATACTCAACATACCATCAATAAGGCTGGCAAAATCAGTTTGAGTTGGTATAGCACCAGTGATAAATTTTGCTTTCAAAGCAGATTTAGATAAAGCCATAACTTTTAATTAATTAAGATTAGTAACAATACGTTTAATTTTAGCAAACAAACTTTCAGATTTAGTTTCTACTGCAACTTCAACAGGTTCTTCTGATAAAGTTTGAACATCATTAGAACGAGTATTTGGTGTACGACCAACTTGGAAAATATAGTGGTCAACACCATCACCTTGAATTTGCATATAACCAATACCATCAGGCCCAGCTGATTGAGTAATAGTAACAGATTTAGAAATAGCTCCAGAACATGAAGCAGTTACAGTAGCAGTTCGAGCTGCAGCATTATTCTTTGAAGCTGTAACAGTAGTTCCACTTAATGTAAATCCAGTACCACTAATTGCTAACGCTGGAGTTTCAGTTTCAATGGTAATTACTCCCATAGAACCAGATGTATATAAAGGAGCTTTAAGTCTCTCACAACGTGCGTCAATAGTAGAAGTTCCACCTGATGCAGCAATAGTTGTAGGATTTGCTGTAATAGCAATATTCCAACTACCGTAATTATAGGATTCAATCTTGTTAGCTTCTTGGTAAATATACATTGTTCCACTTGTAGATTTACCATTAGCTGACCAAGTAACAATTTGACTCTTTACAGTAGTTTGAGAAGAAACAGTGGTTCCTTTTGAAGATGCAGTAGCTTCAATAAAAGCAATACTCGGTGAAACATTATTTGTTCCACTTGAAGCATTTTCAGTTGTAACATTTTGTGTAGAACCAGAATCATATTGATACGTAGTAATAGTAGCAGACTTGCTCCAACTTTGAGTACCATTTCCAGCTTTAGCAGTAGCAGAACCACCACTTGCAGGAATCGTAGCATTCGTAATTGTACCAGCTGTTATATTACCATATGTATAAACACCACCAGAAGTAGATTTAACAGTTTTACTGTTTGTTATACTCTTAGAAGCAGTAGCTGACTTAGAATTATCTCCGTTATTTACAGCTTTTATAGTAATAGTATCAGTAGTTTCATTAGTTCCCATACTACTATGAGTAATCGTATTTCCAGATAAACTGAATCTACTATTACCATTAACAGTCATAGAAATTGATAAACTACCACCAACACTTCGTGTTTGATTCGGGCCAGTAGCACCCGAACTATACAAAGCATTATAAGTTTCAGTATTAGTAACAGAAGCACTTACAGTCGCAGAACCACCAGCTGCTGTCAAACCACTACCAATACTTATAGTAGGAGTTCCGTAAGCAGTAATTCGAGGATTGTAATTACTATTAGTTACTTTATTTTCAGCTTGATAAATATCAGTTGTTTTATTTGCAACAGCACCACCTTCACCAGTATAAGTTACAGTAACTTGTCCAACCTTGGTTCTTGCCTTAACTGTGGTTCCAAGAGAAGAAACTGTAATCTCATCTGTTTTTGAATAGGTAACTGTACCAGCACGAGTCGAACCAGATGTATAACTAATCGTCTGTGACATATTAGTAACATTGGTCGAAGATGTTCCACCACTTGCAGGAATATCAGATGCTGAAACAGAACCACCTGTTAAAGTACCATAAGAAGCCTCATTGGCTTCTTGATAAATAGTAATAGTTGATGATACTGTTTGACCATCAAATGTATTTGAATATTTACCAGTTACAACAATACTTCTCCTACTACCAACAGTTGTAGTTCGATTGCTTGCAGTAACCTTAGTACCAGATATAGAAAATCCAGTAGCACTTCCTGATAGAACTGGTGTAACATTATCTGTACTAACTAAATTACCATTACGATATGTTTTAAGTACAGCTGTAATATTTGCAGTTCCACCCTTTGCGGCAATTTCAGTATTATCACTATTTAACGTTAAATCATATGTATAAGTAGATGCTTCTTGTTCAACAGTAAGAATAACTTGTTTACTGGAATCTTTTTTACACTTTCCAATAAACTTCATACTTCTTTTAGAAGTACCTTTTTGAACAGGTGATGAAATTTTAACAGTCTGATTTCCTTGAAAAAAGGGAGATTCAATATTAATTGAATCTCCACTCCCGTCATTCCATTTATTAGTGATAACACTCATAAATGATTAATTAATTTATTTAGCAGGTTCGAATGTCCATTCGTCATTAGACAGAACACGCAGAGTCTGCTCACCACCACCCTTCGGAATAGTAACAGTTGCGGTAGTTGTACCCTGCGAATTGAGATACAGATAGCTGTCACCAAGAGCCTGAGTAATAGTAATAGTTTTAACAACACTCGCACCTTCACCCTTGATTTCAAGAGTTGCAGAACGAGCTTTAATAGTTTCATTCTTCGGTACAACAACAGTAACATCATAAGTATATTCTCCAGTAGCACCGGGGTCACCAGTAATAGCAGTACCAGACGTAGCAGTTGTACTACCATTAACCTTAAATGATGTTACATTTGCAATACCGAAGTTAGTTTTCCATGTAAATGTAAGAAGTTTCGAGTTAGACTTACCAGTTACATGAATTGTTTCACCACCTTTAGCAACATTAATAGTTAAACCATCGGGAGTAATAAATTCGTCAGCAGCCTTTTCAAGAACCGTGACTGTAACTGCGTTAGTCTTTCCGACAATCTTACCGGGAACTTCAGTACTTCTATCAGTACGACCAGTATAAGGATTCACAGAATTAATCTTAATCTGTGCATTTCCAGTACCAGTTTTAGGAACCCATGATAAATAACTCGGAATAGTTGCCATTTGTTTTTTTTTTGGTTGATTAACTATAATAACAAACTAATTACCAAATTCCCATTCAGCTATATCACTTGCGAAAACAGTTATGGTATCATGATAATTATTATCTTTATTTAGAATAACAAGAGTTTTATCAACACTAAATTCTATAATAGGTTTATCAATAGGCCAAACTTTTTTACCATTAAGCCACATATCAAGAACCTGCCGACGATTACCATTAAGCATTACGACAGCTTCCGTAGCTCGTTCAAGAAGATTAAGTTGTGCCATAGTTGTAGAATTTTATTAACCTTGTGGTATTTCAAGAGCAGTTACACGACTTTCCAAAGAAGTATAATTACTCTCTAATGTACTTACTTTACCACTTAAAGTAGTAACAGTTTCTTGTAATGTATTAATAGTACTTTCAAGAGTTTCTACTTTTGTTTGTAATTGTTGAACAGTTGAAGATTCAGCCTTAGTGGCTAAACCTTCAACTACAAAAGTAATTAACTTCTGAAAAGCACCAGTTTTCGGAGGCCAGTTTAAGGCACAAAATACTTTGCGAATTACTGATTCTTTCATATCATTAAACCGTTAATTAGATTCGACATTACTAACCCTAAATATAGGATGTTCAATACCATCACCTTCGATTTGCATATAATCAATACCGTCCTCAAAACGAAGAGTAACTGGTACGATTAAAGATTCATCACTTTCAGTTTGAAGAGTAACATCAATTTCTTCAGTAATAAATCCAGTAGCAACGAATTTGACTTTAATAACAGTTCCCGGTATAGCAGTATAGTTAAATCCGATACTTGCTGCAACAGTTCGTAAATCTTGAGGCATCCATTCACCATCAACTAATACAGAAGCAGCAGTAACTGTTTCAACTGGTGCGTTCTTTTCAGTAACAGCGAATACAAAATATTCCTTAGTTGTAGGTTGAGGAGGAGTTTCCTCTGTCATTACGACTTTAATATCAATCGGTTCTGTACTACCATCTTCTAAAACAATATCTTTTTCAACATCGTTGTATCCGGTAGCAGTAAACTTAACACGAATAGAAGTTCCGGGTTCACCAGTATAAGCAAATCCCATTGCTCCACCTTGTAAAGTTTGTTCAACCCAACTATTATTATTCCATAAATAACCATGAACACCTGTTGTGATATTAACAGATTCCTCAGTTACAGCATGGATATAATATTGTTTAGTAGTAGGTTCAGGCGGAACCTCTTCAAGTACAATAGTAACACTATGTTCACCAGTAGAATTAATCGTACCAGTTCCAGTGTTAGTTATATAACCAGTTTTAGAAGCTCGGAAATCAACACTTGTTCCAACTGGAGCTGTAACAGCCTCAGATTTACCAGCAGTCGATTCATCATTATTGAGAGGTTTCCAATCACTTTCAATACTGAGTTTATACTCAAACGTAACACTGTCTAAAGCAGTAGATTCAGTATTTACAGCAGTTGCATAGATAGTACCAGATTGAACTGGAACTTTATCCATTTCAACAGTAACTTCTGCGGTAGGAATTGCATAAGTTACCAGTTGTTCAACCTCTATATAACCCGACGAAACAAACCTTAAAATTCGGCTCGTATTGATATCTCCGGTGAGTTGTAGCAGCGTATCTTTTGTAACTTGACCTAATATACCACCCGTGTCTTTATCATAGACGTATGCGGCTATTTTGGCCTTTGTTTCGCTATCAACTACCGTAAGACTTACAGCACCTTGTTCAACCGGTAGAGCTGTAAGAGTAATATCACGAATTATATTCTCATCTAACGTAATACGCTCTTCGTAAGTTTCATATCCACTTGCACCAACCTGAATTAAAATATCACGCGGGTCATAAGTTTCATATGTAAGAGTACCAGTACCTTGAACAATAACTACATTAGAAGGTTTATCAGTAAATATAATTAAAGCATTATTAGGAGTTGCATTTACAGTTAATGTCTTTTTAGTCTTAGGTGTAAGAACAACGTTAATCGTCGTATCTTCAACACCTACATCGACATAAACATCTTTTGTAATGTAATTCTCTTTTTCTACAATATAATGTAAACGACTTTGAATTAAACATTCAAGACTTGCGCTTCCAACACCTGCCGATTCTTTACCTTCCGAATTAATCATTCGTATAGTAGAATCAACCGGAACAGCTTCAATCTTAATTGTTATATAATCTTCCTCATTTCGAGGAATACGAATCCAAAGTGTACCATCTTCAAACGTAGTAGGAATCTCGCTTGTAACTTCAATTTGATTAATACTATTGCTACGAACATGATTATTATGTTCTACAACAATACCATAAATCTCATTAATAGCATCTACAATACGTTTGTTATCAGTAACAAGTTCTTCAGAAGTTTTATCTTGCTTATTAATAAGCAAACCTTGAAGTTCTTGAGCTTTTTGTTTTAATTTCTCAATATCACTTGCGGCAGTTGGTAAACCAACTTGTGCGGCAGTAACTCTATGAGGGTTATCATAATTACGAATATGAGCATTGAAATTATCTTTGTCATTCTCATAATCTTCTTTATCAAGTTTCTTGTTTATAGCAGCCCAAACATCTTGAAACTTTTTATTAACTTCTGTAACATGATTGTTAATCCAAACATTCAACTGTTTGAACCAACCTTTAACCCTATTTTCAAGAGCATCAATATACTCTTTCTGAGGTCGAGATACAGGTTTATCCATATCGGCAGTGTTATCAACATTGCCAAGACCAACTTGTTCTTTTGTTACCTCATGAGGGTTAAACTTATTATTAATATGTTCAAATAAAAGTTTTGTAAGTTGTTCAACAGGATTTAAGTCCTCAGCTGTAAGCTCACGAACATATACTTGAACATCAAGAATCTCATTAACAGCATCATTAAAATCAAAATTGGTCTTTACATTCGTTCGATAAATCCACCAAGATTTACCTTCATGAACATAAATACCAGTAAGAGTAAATATCTGATTACTTATGATACCTTGTACTGTAATTGTATGTATAGAACGAACAATCGGTACAAGTATATAAAGATATTGTTGAGTTGATTTAACCCACGGAACTTTATATTCATAATGTCCTACATCAATATTTCGAGATTCAAACTCTGTAATCTTTGCAGAACTAATATCAGATTTTTCAGTTAGCTTAAATAGAGCACTATTATCGTAAGCAGTTACATTAGTTAAGTCTATTTCAATCCTCTCCTTTGTCCTATATAAATATAGGTGGCCGTTCTTTCGATAGTACATATATAATGTAGGAACTGTTTTAACACCAGCACCTTCACCATCTACTGTACCAATATATTCTCCGGTTTGGCCATTATAAACACTCGGATATACACCATCTTCAAGCACACCGAGCGCTACAACATTTCGAAGATTAATTACTGCCATACCAAGAACAATAACGAAATAAATACTCCAACTACAAAGTTAATAATAATAGGATGAATTTTAAGACCAGCTACTGTTTTCTTTCTTGCAGCTTGAATACCACAAATAATGATTTGATAAGCTAATGTAATCCATAAACTCATAAACCAAGTAGCAACAGTAGCTTTAAATAAAATACCTACGACAGTAGCAATGACGAAACCAATAATAATATCGTCTTTATGTTCTGAATAATAACCACTTAAAAAAGTAGTTATTTTATTCCATATTTTCTTTATCATAATACTAATCGTATTTATTGTTATATGACGATTAATAATAATAATGGTGCAACTTGTATGGCTCGGCCTGCGGCCTCGCTCCCCGGTGGGGCAGGAGGTTGCACCCCCACTTGTCACATAACATTAGCATCATTAAGAGAATAACTCCTAACACCACAATTAATAGCATTAGGAGTTATTCTTGTGGTTACATTTTTAACAAATCAATTTCTTACTTAATGAGTGCTAATACCCCTTCAAGTGCAGTAATTGCAGAAGTTTTAGTATTGTCAATAGCAATAAATTGAGTAACCTGTAAACCCTCTGTATGTAAATTAAAGGGATGTGTGAAATCAGCACGAGAAGTAATTACATAAGTGTCATACATAACACCCTCGGTAGCTGTAAAAATATCACCATAAACACGGTCATATTCCTTGAAATTAGGATTATAACCTACGCCGGCAACATCTGCTTCTTTCTCAAGTTTAGCAACTTGGTCATAAGTACCAACAGGAGTTTGATTCTCAGTACCCTCTTCAAGCGTAGCACGAAGAATACCATCAAACGTCACATAATACTCAAAACCTGCGGCGCCAGTAAACGTAACACTTGTTTCGGTGAAATCATCAATCGTAATGCTATCAGCACCAAAACGAGCGTTAATCTTAGTTAAAGTCTTTTCAACTTCAACTTTCAGACGAGCAATAATATCAGCACTTGCTTCGTCAATTCCGTTGATAGTTACGCTGGCATTGTAAACTTCCAGAGGATAACCACCAAAAGAATTAATAGGCTTGCACGAGATGATAACCTCAGCATCGAAACCTTGATAACCAATACCACGATTAGCTACGAGATTCGTAAACTTATACGTTTTACCAGCAGGAGCAAGATACTTTTCCTTATGTTGTTTCGACCACTTAGGATTAATCCAAACGCCGCGTTTAACCTTGCCATCACCAAGACCAAGAACAAACTGCAACATCTCATCATCCTTGACATCCGAAGCAGCTGCAACGACTTTACCAGCCGAATTAAGAAGAACAGCTTGTCCGCGAGTCAGCTTGCTAACATCATTATTAGCAAGTGTTGTCAGAAAATCATTTGCGACAATTACACTTTTCATTTTCTATTCTAAATTTGATTGTTGTTTAACAGCACTAAAACTGTCATCTTTAAGAACAAGAAGAATATCGCTAACTACACTATCTATGAAATCAGGTGTAACTTCCATATCTGACATTTGGTTAATATCAATATTAAAAAGACGTGGTTTCTTAATATATGAAATCTTAACCGCATCAACACAAAAATCATCACCGTAATAAACAAACAACCTATCATCAACAAGTTCACTTATTGGATTAAGATGTCTATTTTTATTACCATAGAAGTTATTTAGAGTAGCTCGAATATTTTCGGTAGCAATTAAATCATTTTCAGAAAACTTATTTCCTACATTTACGAACTCATCATAAGTAGTATTGTAAGTAATAACAGGAATGTCTGTATTATTAATTTTTAATGCAATTTCATCTTTTGCATTAGAAGTAATAATAATACAATCTTTATAATAACGACCAATCAGATTCTCCCAATAAACATTATATTCATTAGAAAGAGCTTGACGTAATCTATCACAAGTTAAACCTGCAATTTCATACAAATCAATCTTATCTGAATCACTATCATAAAGAGAAAGAATATCTGAAATATCAATCTCATTCCCATTAACAATAATTTGTCCATTAAATTCATCACCAGTTAAGGCAATTTTAGACAAATCAATTAGATGATAATATAAATTCTTAACTTCATCATCAGGATAGACCTCATGTAAATTCTCAACAAGTCGAGCTTTGCCATAAGTTAATCGAGAAGTAGAAGAAATAAGTTTTAGATAATCACCCGGAAGAATAACGAAAGCTCTATTTGGATAATCCGCATCTTGCTTATCACGTTTAAGTTTAAGCCACGGTGTTTCACGTTTTAATGATTGAATATCATCTACACGTTTTTTACTATCTTCAAGACCTTCGCCTTTATAATTAGTTTTCCTATTTGATTTAGTTTGTATATATTTAACGGCAGCTCGATTCAGCATCATATCAATAAACTGAGGAACAATACTCCGATGTCTATTAGATGTTATTTGCTGTATTCGTTGCTCTATTTCGATGTGTAACTCTTTTACCGTTTCATACATGACTAACCTTTCAAACTACGATACTTCGCGTTCCACTCGGCAACAATACCTTTGTTGTTATCATTCGAGAAATACGAGATAGCATCATTAATATTATTACCAATAACATTTTCCGGATTAGAAGCATCGACAATGATAGAACTATTCGGAAGTTGTCGAATAATATTCATCCAAAGATAAATAGTAATTTTAGCTTTCATCTCCAGATGTTTATCATCAACAATACTAATAAACTTCTGCGGGTCACTGTCAATAAGTTCAAGAAGAACAGATTGCTTATCATCGGCAGTCATTGCCATAAATTCTGAATAATCACCTACGCTACCTGTCGATACAACAACATTGTCGATAAGTGCGCTATTCGGATTATTAATAAGTTCTGTATATTTCTTGAGAGCATCAGTGCGAAGTTTCGTCCGAGCAGCTTTGAGTGCTTTACGCTCACTATCCGAAGTAAGATAAAATTGAATATTGACGCTCTTATTAATGTCTTCAACCTTATTAGCAACTTTGCTACTTAAAAGGCAATATCTCCAACTAATATAATCGGGAATATTAACAAAAGTAACATACTTATAAAGTTCCGTTTCATCAAGTTCCTTAATTCGTTTCAGAACAATAGCTTCAAGTTCTGAACCAGTTTCATTCTTAATCTTATCAGCTTTTTTAAGTTTACCAATAAGTTCGTCGATATTACTTTTCAGAGCAGGATTACCTAAATCTAAAATGTAAGAAGTATCGAACTCTAAGCCATGAACAGGAATCTCAAGAAGAAAATCATTTAAGTATGTAGTGATTCGTTCTTGCCAAGAACTATCAATAGGAGATACACCAACAACAGTAGGAAGAAGAACTCGCATTTCCTCACTACGGCTCAGCAATTCATTAACAGGACGAATAGCAGAACCAAGACGAAGAAAATCAGTTTTGAAAGCATCTTTATTCCGAAGTTCAAAAGAAGAAGGATTGTTCCTCCATTCAATACGAACTGAACGATTAACTTTAATCATATTTTTAACATTTTAAGTTATTCAATCTTTTATATGTTAATGAGTAGTAATAACCTTTCGATTATTACTACTCAAATTGGGTGTTTAGTTCAGAGCTAAATCAAGCCAGAACGAAGTAGTAGGATTATCAATATTGATACCTTGCGAACCAAGAACTTCATAAGAAGCAATATCCTTCGTATCCGACAGTTGAGTACCACTTGCAAGTCCCCACGAAGCAGGCAGTTCAGCCATACCTTTATAGACACCTACTTTATACTCACGACCCTCTTCACAAACAAACTTAATATTACGCTCACCATTCGAACCCATAGTATGGTCAAGGAATACAGCACTATAAGAAGTAATAGGCAGACCTTGATACATATTACCAGCTTCACGGTCACGACGAGCACGAATACCGTGGTCGAACATATCAACAATTTTAACAGTAAGAATCTTACCATTAAACATCTTATAACGGTTAAAATACTTACCATAAGACATCATCTCACCATCACTCTTAATCTCATTATCACCAAGAGTTACAAAGTAATTCTTAAGACGAGCATCATAGTAGATAGCATCATTGAACATTCGTGCGAAACCTTTACCGCAATAAAGAACAAGTTCCTCAACGGTAGAATCAATACGATTGTCAAAGATACGAGTGATGATACGGTCGAAACGATTAAGTGTCAGAACAGAATACGTTTCATAATTACCAACGGCCTTGAGAATATCAAGAACACCAGCACCACGAGGAATTGCCTCACCAGTCTTTTCATCCTTTAAGTGGATAATACCATTCGAATCGCGGTTGTACTCCGAGAACCACAAGTCCTCTTCGAGCATCTCGCGTCGCATGATTTCCCACATCTTCATTTCGTAAGGCATCCACAGACTACGCTCACCACCAGATGCAGTATCAAAGGCAATATTAACAACCTTATTACCCATGTTACCAGCAATCTCTTTCGAGAAACGATAGTAACCATACTGATTGGTTGCCTTGCTGAACGATTGGTTATTCGAGCGGTTTCCGTCAGACTTGCTACCCGGAATAGTCGAAGCACCTAATGCCCAAATAGCACCACTAATGAAGTCTTTTGCAACAGCATCAGCCGAGATAGGAGCACCTGACATATTGGTAAAACGATAAACGTATCCACCAGTCGAAGTAGCAATACCCTCATTCTGAATACGCCATTGCATACCCGAAGGAGCAATAGCCGTGTGCTGATAAATAAACCAATTATCCTCCATTTCAACCTCAACAGTTCCGTAAGGCTGAATAGCCTTTTTATCAGATACCAGCTTTTTCAGACGAGAAGTAACACGCTGACGAGGAGCAATTTCCCAAGTATATTGAGTATCACCACCATTCAGCTTAACTTTTGTTGTAACAGCACCCTGACCCTCAGTAAGAGTAAGAAGAGGATACTTGTCACTATCCTTACCCCAAAGATAAGTAAGATTACGATTAAGTTTAACAGGGTCAATCAAATCAAAATTCAGAAGCATATTAGCATCTGTATATTGATTCGAGTCAAATTTTACAGTTCCAATTTCACGCATTGTAAATTAGATTTTTGGTTAAGTTATTATTATAAGGCAAGAACATTTGCTTTATTTAATAGGTAAAACAATTTTATCATCCTTTGCAGTCTTTTGAACTCTGGGATTACCATTGTTTTTACCAGTCTTACTTGCTAATGAACGAAGACGTTTAACTTCTTTTTTAGCAAGTTCAGCTTTAATCAGTTGGTCAACTCCACCATCAAGATTCATAATAAATCGCATAGCCAATTCAG
>ENA-OPJL01000172-OPJL01000172.1-human-gut-metagenome-genome-assembly--contig:-NODE-172-length-23194-cov-4.744890_pt1 | contig 23194 bp, 23 predicted proteins | sample MGYA00241415_ERZ501659 | MGnify/ENA primary metagenome ERZ501659 (study PRJEB25962, sample SAMEA1965033) | human gut metagenome | biome: human gut; feature: human-associated habitat; material: faeces...
CCGGACAGTCCCTTGCCTTTTCTCTGGGAGACGAGAAAGGCTTTGAGTGGATAGGAGCTTATGACATTACCGCTGACGAGCTTCTTGCTGGGACGGACTCCGGCAAGACCGAGAGTAAGACCGCACAGGCGCAAATGCTCATTCTGGAACTGCTTGCGGACGGAAAGCGTATGCCGAGCGCAGAGCTGGAAAAAGCGGTCAATGAGCGTGGGATTTCCTCACGCACCATGAGAACGGCAAAGAGCCGTATCGGGGACAGACTTGTGACCGAGAAAGACGGCACAGCATGGGTCTGCTATCTCCGAGACTGACAACAGGAACACGGCAAGCGTGGCAAAGACGGCAAGGGTTTTATAGATACCTTAATGTTGCCGCCTTGCCTTGTTCCCTCATACCGACACCGCCCGATGATGAACAGTCACCGGGCATTTTTCATTTACAGGAGGATTTTGAATGAACAATACCGCAACCAACACCGCCACTTGCCCGACTGTCAGAAAGCAGATCGGCAAGACAACCTATATCGTGCGTGTGCATTTCAGCCAGACCGCCAAGGAGACGATGGAGGACAAAATCAAGCGTATGCTTCGTGAAGAAGTCCGCAAAATGTGACTTCTTCTTGAATTTGATGAAAAAGTCCTTGACTTTTCGTCTCTGGCAAAACCGCGAAGTCGATCCTGATTTCCTGCGGTGCAAGGCTTGCGCCCTTCGACATCGCAGAGCTGCGGGAACTGATGAGCTACGATGAGATGGAGCTGGACACCATCGGAGACCGGAAGACGGCGCTGTTCGTCATCATTTCCGATACCGATGACACCTTCAATTTCGTCGTGGCAATCATGTATTCCCAGCTCTTCAACCTTTTGTGCGATAAAGCAGATGACGTTTACAACGGTCGGCTTCCCGTTCATGTGCGCTGTCTGCTCGATGAGTTTGCGAACATCGGTCAAATTCCGAAGTTTGATAAGCTCATCGCCACCATCCGAAGCCGGGAAATCTCGGCGTCAATCATCTTGCAGTCCCAGTCTCAGCTCAAGACCATCTACAAGGACGCGGCGGACACCATCACGGGCAACTGCGACTGCACACTTTTTCTTGGCGGCAAGGAGAAATCGACCCTCAAGGAAATCAGCGAGGTGCTGGGCAAGGAGACAATCGACCTTTACAACACCTCAGAAACCCGTTCCAGCAACAACTCCTACGGCTTGAATTACCAGAAAACCGGCAAGGAACTGATGTCTCAGGATGAGATCGCCGTCATGGACGGAGCCAAGTGTATTTTGCAGCTTCGAGGCGTGAGACCTTTTCTCAGTAACAAATACGACATTACGAAGCATCCAAAGTACCGGCAGCTCTCCGACTACGACAAGCGGAACGCCTTTGACATCGAGAAGTACCGGCAGCACAAGCTGGTAGTCAAGCCCGATGACACATTCGACCTCTATGATATGGGCGAGGTCGAAGCGGATTAAAGCCCCGTCGCTGCACTGCGCAGTGGGTAAAGCCTGATGGCTCCCAAAGCAGAACAGCGACGGGGCTTCTTTTTTTATGCCCATTTTCAAAAATACACAACCAATCTTTTTCAAATCAAGGAGGAAAATCTATGGCTTTCATCAATCAGGCTGTCACGGTTCTTCAGACGCTTGTTATCGCCCTCGGCGCAGGTCTCGCAGTGTGGGGTGTTGTCAACCTCATGGAAGGCTACGGCAACGACAACCCCGGCGCCAAGTCTCAGGGCATCAAGCAGCTCATGGCTGGCGGCGGTGTGGTGCTGATCGGCACGACCCTCATCCCCCTGCTCTCCGGTTTGTTCGGCTAATCCACGGCAAGCCCAGCTTAACCGAAGGGTGGTGAAATATTGGGCAGCATTTTAGAAAAGATCGAACAGGCTCTCAAGGATATGCTGATCGGATGGATCGAGAGCAACCTGACCAATATGTTCACCGATGTCAATGAGAAGGTAGGAACGATTGCCGCCGAAGTTGGGCAAACACCGTCCGGCTGGAACGGCGGCGTGTACCAGATGATCCGGGGACTATCCGAAAACGTGATAGTCCCCATCGCTGGTATCATCATCACCTTCGTTTTGTGCTACGAGCTGATTTCCATGATCACCGAGAAAAACAACCTTCACGACATGGACACTTGGATGTTCTTCAAGTGGTTTTTCAAGGCGGCTGTGGCGATCTATCTCGTGACGCACACGTTTGACATCGTGATGGCAGTATTCGACATCGGGCAGAACGTGGTTTCCGGCGCAGCAGGAGTCATCCACGGCAACACCAGCATTGACATTGACGCGACGATTGCGCAGATGCGTACCGGCATGGAGAACATGGGCGTCGGAGAACTGCTCGGACTGTCGATAGAAACGCTTGTGATCAGCCTGTGCCTCAAAATCATGGCGATCCTCATTACGGTCATTCTCTACGGGCGCATGATTGAGATTTACTGCACCGTGAGCATTGCGCCTATTCCCATCGCAACCATGAGCAACCGCGAATGGGGCAGCATCGGCACGAACTATCTGAAAGGCTTGTTCGCTCTGGCATTTCAGGGCTTTCTCATCATGGTCTGCGTCGGCATCTATGCAGTGCTGATCAACGGCATGATTATTGCAGACAACATTCACTCGGCTCTGTTCTCTGTGGCAGCGTATACGGTCATTCTGTGCTTCTCGCTGTTCAAGACCGGAAGCCTCGCAAAATCCATTTTCCATGCGCACTAAGGAGGTCGGCAGCATGAAGAAGTACAGCATCATCTACGCCGATCCCCCTTGGGCGTATCGGACTTACTCCAAGAAGGGACAGGGACGGTCGGCAGAAAGCCACTACCCGACAATGTGCATTGAGGACATCAAGGCACTTCCGGTCGGTGAGCTTGCCGCGAAGGACTGCGCCCTGTTTCTCTGGATCACGTTCCCATGCCTCTGTGAAGCACTCGAAGTGCTGACGGCATGGGGCTTTTCTTATAAGACCGTGGCTTTTGTATGGGTGAAGCAAAACCGCAAGAACGATGACCTCTTCACCGGCATGGGCTACTGGACAAGAGCAAACGCCGAAATCTGCATCCTTGCCACAAAGGGACATCCGAAGCGAGTTGACGCCGGTGTGCGTCAGGTCATCCTCAGCCATATCGAAGAGCATTCCAAAAAGCCGGATGAAGCGCGGGAACGCATTGTTCGGCTCATGGGAGACCTTCCCCGCGTAGAGCTTTTTGCCCGTCAGTCTCCCGAAGGCTGGGATGTTTGGGGCAACGAGGTCGAATGCACAGCGCATCTTCCGACGGAGGAAACACCATGCTGCGGCTAAGACCCATTTCTCTTCGTGATGCCAACGAGTACGTCCGGCAGCATCACCGGCATCACAAGCCGGTTGCCGGTCACAAGTTTTCCATCGGCTGTGAAGCAGACGGTGAGCTGGTCGGCGTGATCATCGCCGGGCGTCCCGTCAGCCGGTATCTGGATGACGGCTTCACATTGGAGGTTACAAGACTATGCACCAACGGAGAGAAGAACGCTTGCAGCTTTCTCTACGGCGCGGCGGCAAGAGCTGCTGCGGCTATGGGCTATAAGCGCATCATCACCTACACACTGGAAAGTGAAAACGGTGCAAGCCTTCGGGCTTCCGGCTGGATCTGTCAAGGCAAAGCGGGTGGGCTTCGCTGGACAGGCAAGCGTCAGCCGAAGGAGGATCAATATCCCGCACAAATGAAGCTGCGCTACGAAAAGCAGCTTAGAAAGGAGGAAACAGTCAATGGCATTTGTTCCGGTCCCGAAGGATCTTAACCGCGTCAAAACGAAGGTCATGTTCAACCTGACCAAGCGGCAGCTCATTTGTTTTTCCATCGCTGCGGCAGTCGGCGTCCCGATCTTCTTTCTGGCGAAGGCGCATCTCGACTTGTCTACGGCGGCAATGCTGATGGTGGTCATCATGCTCCCGTTCATCTTCTTCGCGCTTTACGAGAAGGACGGACAGCCCGCCGAAAAGTATCTGTACCACATCGTACAGTCCATGTTCATCCGCGACAAGGTTCGTCCCTATCGCACAAACAATCTCTACGCTGAAATTCAGCAGAAAATCAAAGAACAGGAGGAATTGCAGCTTGAACAACAGCACAGCAAAGGCAAAGCCTAAGATGACGGTCAAGAACGGCGTCGTTTACGGCGATGCCCTTTCCGCTCAGGAAAAGAAGCGGATCGTCATGCAGAAGAAAAAGGACAGGAAGGCAAAGAAAGTCCGCAAGTCCGCCCAGCAGACCATTCCCTATGTGGAGATGTGCCGCGACGGTATCTGCAAGGTAAACAGCCGCCTCTACACGAAGTCCATCGCCTTTGAGGACATCAACTACCAGCTTGCGCAGAACGAGGACAAAACTGCCATCTTTGAGAACTGGTGCGACTTTCTGAACTACTTCGATAGCTCGATTTTCGTCCAGCTCTCCTTCATCAATCAGAAGGCAAGCCTGAATGAGTTTCGCAAGCGCATCAACATTCCGGCACAGGAGGACGCCTTCAACGACATCCGCTCCGAGTATTCCGGTATGCTGCAAAACCAGCTCACCAAGGGCAACAACGGACTGGTCAAGAAGAAGTACATCACCTTCGGCATTGAGGCTGACTCCCTCCGCACGGCAAAGCCGAAGCTCGAACGCATTGAAACCGACATCCTCAACAACTTCAAAACCCTTGGTGTGAGAACGGAACCGCTGTCCGGCTACGAACGGCTGAAAGTGCTTCATGACGTGTTCAACATGGACACCAATGAGCCGTTCCGCTTTTCCTTTGACATGGTTGCCCGGACGGGACTCAGCACGAAGGACTTCATCGCGCCCACTTCCTTTGACTTCCGTGAAGGCAAGTGCTTCAAGATGGGCAGAACCATCGGCGCGGTGAGCTTCCTGCAAATCCTCGCGCCGGAACTCAATGACCGTATGCTTGCCGACTTCCTTGAGATGGACAGCAACATCACGGTCAATTTTCATATCCGGACGATTGACCAGGCGAAGGCAATCAAGAGCATCAAGTCGAAGATCACCGACCTCGACAAGATGAAGATCGAAGAGCAGAAAAAGGCAGTCCGCTCCGGCTACGATATGGACATTATCCCGTCCGATCTCGCCACCTTCGGCGGTGAGGCAAAGCGTCTGTTGCAGGATCTCCAGACCCGCAATGAGAGACTGTTCCTTGTGACTATCCTCATCATGAATACGGCAACCAATCGCCAGAAGCTCGAAAACGCGGTATTCCAGACCGCCGCCATTGCCCAAAAGTATAACTGTGCGCTCAAGCGTCTTGACTTCCAGCAGGAGGAAGGGCTGATGTCCTCTTTGCCTATCGGCGTCAATCAGGTGGAAATTGAACGCGGACTGACCACTTCCAGCACGGCGGTTTTCGTGCCGTTCACCACGCAGGAGCTTTTTCAGGGCGGCGAATCTCTCTACTACGGGCTGAATGCGCTGTCCAACAACATGATTATGGTTGACCGCAAGCAGCTTAAAAACCCCAATGGACTGATCTTGGGTACACCCGGTTCCGGTAAGTCCTTCTCCGCCAAGCGCGAAATGACGAACGCCTTCCTCATCACGGAGGATGACATCATCGTCTGCGACCCCGAAGCCGAGTATTTCCCCCTTGTGCAGAAGCTCGGCGGTCAGGTCATCCGCATCTCGCCGGTCAGCACGGATTACATCAATCCGCTGGACATCAACACGAACTACTCCGAAGAGGAAAACCCGCTTACGCTGAAATCCGACTTTATCCTCTCCATGTGTGAGCTGATTGTCGGCGGCAAGGACGGCTTGCAGCCGGTTGAGAAGACCATCATTGACCGCAGCGTCCGCATGGTCTATCAGGAGTTTCTTGCAGACCCCAAGCCGGAGAAAATGCCGATCCTCGAAGACCTCTACAACATTCTGAGAAATCAGAAGGAGCCGGAGGCACAGCGCATTGCAACTGCCCTTGAAATCTATGTTCACGGCTCTCTGAACGTCTTCAATCACAGAACGAATGTGGATGTCAACAACCGCTTCGTCTGCTATGACATCCGCGAACTCGGCAAGCAGCTCAAGAAGCTCGGTATGCTGATTGTGCAGGATCAGGTGTGGAACAGAGTTACCATCAACCGCGCCCAGCACAAGGCAACGCGCTACTACATGGACGAGTTCCATCTGCTCTTGAAGGAGGAACAGACCGCCGCATACAGCGTGGAAATCTGGAAGCGTTTCAGAAAATGGGGCGGCATCCCGACCGGCATCACCCAGAACGTCAAGGATCTGCTTGCGTCCCGCGAGGTAGAGAACATCTTTGAAAACTCGGATTTTGTCTACCTTCTGAATCAGGCGTCCGGCGACCGGCAGATTCTCTCGAAGGCGCTGAACATCTCGCCCAGCCAGCAGAACTACATCACCAATTCCAATGCCGGTGAGGGGCTGATCTTCTACGGCTCGACCATCGTTCCCTTCAAGGACGATTTCCCGAAGGACACCCAGCTCTACCGTATCATGACCACCCGTTTAGAAGAAACCGTACAGAACTAAGGAGGATTTTTGAATATGAACAACAAGATGATTACCATTCCCTACGCGGACGCTATCGAATACGGAGAGAACACCTCCGCGCTGTTTAAGGCTCTGTGGGAGCTGACCGATCTGATCCGACTGGAAAGCGACCTCAAGAAGCATCACCGCGCCTACCTCCATGTGAGGGAGGACATCGACGAAAAGGTCAAGGAGGCACGTCAGATTATGACCAAGGTATCTGTGGATATGATCGGTTTCTATTTCAAGGTTGATGTTCCCGAAAGCAGCAACAGCGACGAGAATCCCCCGTTCGCTGACGCGGCGGATGATGAAACCGTTTCTATCCCCAAGGGCGAGTATGAGCTGATGATCGACGATCTGCTCACGATGTCCGAAATCATTCAGAGCGTCGCAGATATGCGCACACAGGATGTGAAGGCAATCCGCGAGTTCGGCAAGTTTATCCCCGCCTTTGCCGCCTTTGAGAAGAACCTCCTGAGCCTCTATCGTGAGGCAGCGAAGGAAGCAGAGGAAATCTTCGACCGTTGGGCGGACGAGATTGACGATCTCGACGAGGACTTCATGGAAGATGAGGACTATGAGCCGGACGAGTATTACTCCGACTGATGCCCATTGAAATGTTGTCGGGTTTTGCAGCCAACATTTCAATGGAACACAAATCCAACAGAACAGGAGGTACACCACCATACAACTTGACATCATTCATACCGGCGATTGCCTTGAAATCCTGAAAACTCTGCCCGATGACAGCGTTCATTGCTGTGTGACATCCCCTCCGTATTACGCGCTCCGCGATTACGGCATGGAGGCTCAGATCGGCAGAGAGACAACGCCGAAGGAATATATCTCGCGCCTGACGGAAGTGTTTACCGAAGTCAGGCGCGTTTTGCGTCCGGATGGAACGCTCTGGCTGAACATCTCGGACACCTACGCTGGAAAGGGCAATCAGGGAGATTTCATTGACCCGAAGAACCCCTACGGCAGAAACGGTCAGGCTGTGGCTCTCAACAACAAGGTTGAGGGCTGCAAGCCGAAGGACATGATCGGCATTCCGTGGATGCTGGCTTTTGCCCTCCGCGATACCGGCTGGTATCTGCGCAACGACATCATCTGGATGAAGGATAACCCCATGCCGGAGAGCGTGAAAGACCGCTGTGCCCGCTGCTATGAGCATATTTTCCTGTTCTCAAAGTCCAAGAAGTATTTCTTCGACTACAAGGCAATCTCCGAGCCGATTGCCCCTGCAACGGCAGAACGCCTCAAGCGCGGCATGAAGGGCGGCAACAAATACGGCAAGCCCGTTCCCGGTCAGCCTCAGCCGCAGTCCATCAACCGCCCCCGTGAGCATGGCGAGATCAAGGATTGTGACATCAATCCGCTCCGCAACAAGCGCGATGTCTGGAAGATCAACACTGTTCCCTTCAAGGGCGGTCACTATGCCGCCTACCCTCCGAAGCTGGTTGAGACCTGTCTTCTCGCCGGTTGTCCCGAAGGCGGCATTGTGCTTGACCCCTTTATGGGAAGCGGCACAACCGGCATGGTTGCCGCGCAGATGGGGCGGCATTTTGTAGGCGTAGAGCTGAACCCAGAATACACCGAGCTTGCCTACAAGCGGATTGGAGGTGAAATCTGATGTCCAATGAACCGGAACTTAAAGCCCGCGACAAGGTAGTTCTGCGGATGACGCGGGAGGGCGCGGTTGAGGAAAACCTGACGGCTGGCACCGAGCAGCGCGTGTCAAAACGTCCGGAAGATGCAGAGCTGGTGAAGCCCGGTGAGACAGCAGAACCTTCCGAAGCTCTTTCTGCGGAGGAACAGAAAAAGGTGCAGATGCGCCGTCAGCAGCGTCAGTTTCAGGCGGAACACACCGAGGATAACGACACTAAGCCGCCCTCGGAAACGTCCGTCACAGAAGAGAAAAGGGCAGAAAATCCACCCCAGAATGTACCCGAACCGCTGCCCTCGGAAACGCCGTTCAAGCCTCCAACTTTAGAGCAGCACGGCGTTTCTTCTCATACCGGCACGGTGATTGCCGAAACGGTTGTCACGCACAAGCTGCGCAAGACCTCTGCGGTTGAAGCCGTGGATGCAGACACCGTTCTCTCTCAAGCGGCGGAGACTGCCTCTGCAAAGCCGCTCTCGGACGATGCCGTCCCGCCCACGAAGCGGATGCAGAAGCTCGAAAGGAAGTCTGAGAAGGCACATGAGCGTCTGGATGCTGCCCGTGAAAAGCTGCCCACGCACAAGGTTCTCAAGAAAGAGCGTGTCTTTGATGAAGAGACCGGCAAGGGCAAAACACGCCTTCATTTTGAGGATGAGTTGAAAAAGCCCAAGGGTAAGGGCAGGCTGCAATTCGAGGCAGACAAAACCGTCCGCAAGGTCGGTGACACTCTCGCCTCCGGCATTCACGGCAAAATCCATGAGGTCGAGCAGGAAAACTCGGCGGTTGAGGCGGCGCATAAAACAGAGATTGCCGCTGAGACCGTTGCGAGGCATTTCCGTCATCATCGGGAAAGCAGCGTCAACAAGCCTTATGAGAAGGTCTCCAAGCTGGAACATAAGGCGGATGTCGCTGATGCCAAGCTCCAATATGAGAGAAATCAGCAGGAGCATCCTGAGATGAAGAAGCAGAACATGAACAAGCACTACCAGAAGCAGAACATCAAGAAGGAATATGCCGCCGCTCGAAATGCCGGTTCTCAGACTGCCGGGACTGCCACAAAGAATACCGGCAAGAAGCTCGGTGAAAAGGTGTCCGACAAGATCAAGGAGTTCTTTGAGAAGAACAAGAAGGTCTTCATCTGGATCGGCGTCGGAATTGCCCTTCTCGTGTTGCTCGGTGCTGGTATCAGCTCGTGTTCGATGCTCACCTCTACCGGCTCGTCGGTTATCGCTTCCTCTTATCTCAGCGAGGATGACGCGATGCTGGGCGCAGAAGCGCAGTATTGCCAAATGGAGCAGGAGCTGCAACGCTATCTCGACACCTACGAAAGCACTCACAACTACGATGAATACCACTTCGATCTGGACGATATTGAGCATGACCCGTATGTGCTGATCTCCATTCTCTCGGCTCTCCATGAGGGCGAGTTCACGCTGGATGAGGTGCAGGGTACGCTCCAAATGCTGTTTGAAAAGCAGTACATCCTCACCGAAGAGGTCATCGTCGAAACCAGATACCGCACGGAGACCGACACATGGACGGACGCAGACGGCAACACGCACACGGAAACCTACCGCGTCCCGTATGACTACTACATCTGCAACGTGAAGCTCGAAAACTTCAATCTCTCCCACGTCCCGGTCTACATCATGTCTCAGGAACAGCTTTCCATGTACGCAACGTATATGTCGGTGCTGGGCAACCGCGAGGATCTGTTCGGTGACTCTCCCTATGTGGACAAGTACATCACAAATCCGCCCGCTGACTACGATGTCAACCCGGAATACCTGAACGACGAGAAGTTTGCAACGCTGATTACCGAGGCGGAAAAGTATCTCGGCTATCCGTATGTGTGGGGCGGCTCCAATCCCGACACGTCCTTTGACTGCTCCGGCTTTGTCAGCTATGTTCTCACGAACAGCGGTCTTGTGAATACCGGACGGCTGGGCGCACAGGGGCTTTACAATGTCTGTACGCCGGTTTCAAAGGCGAATGCACAGCCCGGTGATCTCATCTTTTTTGTCGGAACGTATGACACCCCAGGCGTGTCTCACGTCGGCATTTACGTCGGTGATGGGGTCATGATCCACTGCGGCGATCCCATTCAGTACACATCCATCAACTCTTCCTACTGGCAGCAGCATTTCTACGCCTTCGGAAGACCCGCCTATTAAAAGAAAGGAGTTTTGCATGAATCCCAAGTATCAGAAAGTCCTCTCCGACATTGAGAAGGCTGAAAAGAAGAAGTCCGAAATCGAAGGACAGCTCAAGGAGCTGTACGACAAGAAGACGGAGCTGGAAAACCTTGAAATCATCAACACCGTGCGCTCTATGGTGATGGACAAGGATCAGATCATGGCGTTCCTGTCTTCCATGAAGGGCGGCACCAAGCCCGCTGAAAATACGGAGGTAATCGACAATGCGTAAGAAGTTTCGTTTTCTGACCGTCCTTGCGGTCTGCGTCATGGTTCTGTCCTGCTTCTCGGTGACGGCGTTTGCCTACGCCGATGATACCGAGCAGAACCTTCCCGTTACGGAGACAGCCCAGCCGGAACAGCAGCCTGAGACTACTCCCGCGCCGGAAAAGCCGAAGGGTGAGCCGATTGACGATGAGGGCAACGCCTACACCCGCGACTTGCTCTATGACAAGGCAACCAACAAGCAGTTCATCACTATCCAGACGAAAAGCGGCAACACCTTTTTCATTGTCATCGACTACGATGCACCCATCAACGAGGATGAGGAACAGTATCAGACGTACTTCCTGAACATGGTCGATGAGAGCGATCTGCTTGCGCTGCTGGATGATGACACTGCGGCGGCTCTGACCACCTGTAACTGCAAAGAAAAATGCGCTGCCGGTCAAGTCAATACCGACTGCCCGGTCTGCAAGACCAACATGAGCGAATGCACCGGCACAGCTCCCGTTATGCCTGAGCCGGACAAGGATGCAGAAACCGACGTTCCTGCGCCCAAGCCCGAAAAGAAGTCCAACGTCGGCATGATCCTCATCATCTTCGTTCTTGCCGGTGCTGCGGGTGCAGCTTATTACTACATCAAGTTCGTCAAGGGCAGAAAGCTCAAGGACGAGGATCTGGACTTCTTCGACGATGAAGGCTACGAGGAAGAGCCGTACATCAACGAGGATGAAGAGACGCAAATTGCGGTAGACGGGGAAACGGACGGTGATGAGGATTGATCTTAGTCATTGCTGAAAAGCCCAGCGTTGCCCAGTCCATCGCAAAGGTGCTGGGCGCAACGTCCCGAAAGGACGGCTATATGGAGGGCGGCAATTACATCGTTTCGTGGTGCTTCGGTCATCTGGTGGAGCTGGCAGACGCCAGCTCCTACGATGAGCGGTATGCCAAGTGGCGGTATGACGATCTGCCCATTGTTCCGGAAAGCTGGATGTTTGAGGTCACGAAGGACAAAGCACAGCAGTTCAAGGTGCTGTCCGCTCTCATGAAGGACAAGCGCGTCACCGAGCTGGTCTGCGCAACCGATGCAGGGCGCGAGGGTGAGCTGATCTTCCGGCTGGTCTATGACAAAGCCGGATGCACCAAGCCCTTCAAGCGTCTGTGGATCAGCTCATTGGAGGACTCCGCCATCCGCGAAGGCTTCAACCATCTCCGGGACAGCAAGGAATATGACCGTCTCTATGAAGCGGCACTCAGCCGCTCGAAGGCGGACTGGATTGTCGGCATCAACGGCACCCGCCTTTTCACCACGCTCTATCACAAGAAGCTGGTGGTCGGGCGCGTCCAGACGCCGACCCTTGCAATGCTGGTGGAGCGTGACGGGAAAATCTCCACGTTCCAGAAGGAAAAGTATTTCAACGTCCACGTCGGCAAGGGCGATCTGACTGCCGATCTGGAAAAGGTCAAAACCGAAGAGGAAGCAAAAAGAATTGCGGCGGCTTGCGAGAAAAAGCAAGCCGTCGTTTCTTCTCTCAAGCGGGAGACGAAAACCGTCAATCCTCCGAAGCTCTATGATCTGACCACCTTGCAGCGCGAGGCAAACCGATACTACGGCTTCACCGCCCAGCAGACGCTCGATCTCGTTCAGACACTTTACGAAAAGAAGCTACTGACCTATCCGCGCACGGACAGTCAGTTCATCACGGATGATATGGAGGACACTGCCCGTCAAGTCATTTCCATCGTCTGCCGCCAGCTTCCACTTTTCTCCGGCGTTTCAGTCACTCCGGACATTGCCCGCGTAACCGACAACAGCAAGGTCACAGATCACCATGCCATTCTCCCGACCGTCCAGCTTGAAAAGCAGGATGTTTCCGCTCTCCCTCAGTCGGAACAGAAAATCCTCAATCTTGTCGGGATGCGCCTTCTGTGTGCGACCGGCGAGAAGCACACCTACGCGGAAACGCAGATCACGCTCTCCTGCGAGGGCTACGAGTTCAAAACCAAGGGGAAGACCGTCGTTCAAAACGGATGGAAAGCCATCGAAGAGCTGTTCAAGGCTTCCCTCAAGACGAAGGAAAAGGACGATCCCATGAAGTCCCTGCCCGAAGTCCATGAGGGTGATGTTCTGGATAGTGTGTCCGCCAGCGTTACGGAACACTTCACGACGCCTCCGAAGCAATACACGGAAGACACGCTCCTGTCTGCAATGGAGACTGCCGGAAACGATCAGTTCGACGATGACACCGAGAAGAAAGGTCTCGGCACTCCCGCAACCCGCGCCGGTATCATTGAAAAGCTGGTGAAATCCGGCTTTGCAGAGCGCAAAGGCAAATCCCTCATTCCCACGAAGGACGGCTGCAACCTTGTCTGTGTTCTGCCGGAACAGATCACCTCTCCCGCAATGACTGCGGAATGGGAAAACACGCTCATGGAGATCGAACGCGGCAATGCGGATGCAGACGCCTTCCTCAGCGGCATTGTCCAGATGACCGGGGATCTCGTGAAAGCCTACCCGTTCCTCTCCGATGCCGAAGCCCAGCGTTTCGGCACGGGCAAGGAGGAAATCGGCAAATGTCCCCGCTGCGGCTCTCCGGTCTACGTCGGCAAGGGCAATTTCTACTGCTCGAACAAGGAATGCTCCTTCTGCCTGTGGGAAGACAACAAGTTCTTTTCCAGCAAGAAAAAGAAGCTGACCAAGAAGATTGCAAAGGAGCTGCTGGACAAGGGCTGGTGCCGAGTGACCGGGCTTTACACGCCGAAGAAGCCTCAGCTCTACGATGCGGTGATCCGGCTGGATGACAGCGGCGGCAAATATGTCAGCTTCAAGATGGAGTTTGATCGATGACCCGCCCAAAGTATGTTGCTTCATGCAGCGGAGGCAAAGACAGCGTAGCGACGCTCCTGCTGGCTGCACAGCACAATGAGCCGCTTGACGAGGCGGTTTTCAGCGAGGTCATGTTCGACAAGGACACAAGCGGCGAAGTCCCGGAACACCGGGACTTCATCTATGATCGGCTCAAGCCCTTCTGCGAAAAGGAGCTGGGCATCAAGTTCACCATTCTCCATGCAGACAAGACCTACGATGACGTGTTCCATCATGTCATCACCCGCGGACCTCATAAGGGCGAGGTTCGCGGTTTCGCGTGGGCAGGGATGTGCACGGTCAATCGGGACTGCAAAATCCCGCCCGTTCGCAAGTACAATGCCGCGCTTTCTCCGGACACCGTGAGCTATGTCGGCATTGCGGAGGATGAGCCAAATCGCCTTGCTCGTCTGGATGGAGTAACGAAAGTCAGTCTGCTTGCCAAATACGGCATGACAGAGGCGGACGCCTACAAGCTCTGTCAGGAACACGGGCTGCTTTCCCCAATCTACGCTCACTGCCGAAGAAACGGCTGCTGGTTCTGTCCCAACGCCAGCGACTCGGAGCTGCTGCACATGGTCACAAAGCACCCGGATATGTTTGACCGGCTGATTGAATGGGAGAACGAGGATAACATTTTTCATCGTCGGCTGACACGCAGAGAAACCCCGTCTGAGGTAAAGGCTCGTTTATTGAGCAAATCCCAGACGGGGTTTTCTTCACCCAAAAGGAAATAAGAAATGGAGGTTTGAGATGGCTGAAAACAAAAACGCACAGCAAGTCCGCGAAATCACGGACAAGCTGGAACAGGGCATCAAGGAGCTTTTTGAATCCGAGCGGTTCAAGGAATATCTCCGCACGATGTCCAAGTTCTACAACTATTCCTTCAACAACACGCTGCTCATTGCGATGCAGAAGCCGGAGGCAACCTATGTTGCCGGTTATACCTCGTGGCAGCGCAACTTTGACCGTCAGGTCATGAAGGGCGAAAAGGGCATCAAGATTCTTGCACCCGCGCCGTACAAGGCGCAGGAAGAGCGTGAGAAGATTGATCCTTTGACGCAGAAGCCGGTGATCGGCGCAGATGGGAAGGCTGTCACGGAAACGGTTGAGGTCCTGCGTCCTGCCTTCAAGGTGGTAAGTGTCTTTGATGTTTCCCAGACGGACGGCAAGGAGCTTCCGGACATTATCGTCGATGAGCTGAAAGGCACCGTCGAAAACTACGAGGCGTTCTTCGACGCGCTCAGGCAGGAATCTCCCATCCCTATTTCCTTTGAGGACATTCCGGGCGGTGCAAAGGGATTCTTCTCGCCGGTTGAAAGCCGCATTGCCATTCAGGAAGGCATGAGCGAAATCCAGACGGTCAAAACCGCCATTCACGAGATCGCCCACGCAAAGCTCCACGCCGTCAAGCCGGATGAGAAAGCCGCGCCAGAAGATAAGAAGGATCGGCACACCAAGGAGGTTGAAGCGGAAAGCGTTGCCTACACCGTCTGCCAACGGTACGGCATTGAAACCTCGGACTACTCCTTCGGTTACATCGCCGGTTGGTCATCCGGCAAGGAAACCAAGGAACTGAAAAGCTCTCTGGACACCATCCGCAAGACGGCGGCTGAGATGATCGAGGGCATTGACGCCAAGCTCAAGGTGCTGCTGGCAGAGAAAGCACAGTCCGAAGAGAAGGCAGCCGAGGCACCCGTGGAAGCGGTGCCGGAAGTCCCCATTTACCGCGAGACGGCGAATTATGCCTATGAAGCCGGTGAGCTGGAGTCATATCGTGCTTCTCTCGCTGCAAACGTGGAATGCCGCCGTGCGATTGAGGCGGCAATCAGTTCTAACTACGGAGACAACCGGCTGGATGCGGATGCTGCCGTGAAAAGCATCCTTGAGCAGTTCTCTCCGGAGCGTGTCCGGTACGTCCTCGCAAACACCATTCAGCAGAAAGACTTTGACGGGCGCATTCCGCAGTCCCTCAAGGAGTGGGCGAAGAGCGTCGATGTCTGCCCGGAGAATGCCTCCCGCTTCCTCGAGGACAAAGCCAATCCCGGACTGACGGCACTTTTCGTGGATGCGTTCCGTCAGCAGACCGAACCCCAGAAGGAAGCTGTTTCTGAGAAAACGGAGGAAAGAGACCCGGAGGTCGTTGCATGGGAGAACGATGAGATTACCTCTATTGAGGTAAAAACCGTGGAGGTCAATTCTCCCATTGCCCCCATGCCGGAGGAAGCAGCGCAAGCGCCCAAGGCACACCGCCTGACTGCCGAAGAGAAGGAGATCAAAGCCGCCGTCATGGACACGCTCAAGGGGCAGATTGCCTATAACAACGACGGTATGCGGGCGTCCTATCGCGCCTCTAACCACTCCTTCAATCTGCTGGCTCGGAACGGCGTCAAAATCGAGGGCAACACGGTCACGCAGAACGGTGAGCCGCTGTTCAAAATCCATCGCCGTCATGCGACGCGGAAAACGCAGGGCTGTTATCGTGAGCTGATGCCGACGCTGGAATACATCAAGCAGGAGCAGAAGCAGGAAAAGCCCTCCATCCGCGATCAGCTCAAAGCTGCCGCGAAAACGCAGCCGGAGAAGAAGTCTCCGGTCAAATCCAAAACACACGACATGGAGTTGTGAGAAGGGAGACACATGAAGAAATACACAGACGTTGACATCATCGCGGAGCTTCAGAAGCTCGTGGACAGTCATGTGGACAGCTATAAGGAAGACTTCGACATCGACAAGCGCATCATCCGCCGCGCCGCCGAAAGCCAGAATCCCGAAGACAAGACGCTGATGTGGTTCTGCCGTCCGCATGGAACGCACTGCCTCAATGAAAATCAGGTCTTCATTCAGGGAACGCGGGATCACAATACCTTCCGTTTCTACGCGGAGCAGACCTACGACGAGTGCGTTGCCCGCGTCATTGTCCCGAAAGCCGTCAAGCGCGGCAAGGTCTTCGGAGATGTCTTTGAGATCAACTACCGGGAACAGGCGGCAAATGTGGCGCAGAACTCGGTTGCGCCGGATCACGACCGGCTGACCTTTGCAGACGGCTTTGTGCTGGAAGCCCCCTGCCGCAGCAGTTTCGATGCAGCAATGGCTCTGATCGGTGAGCATGGCGGCGTCAAGACCCACCAGACGCTCCCGAAGGACGCGGATGCTCTGGCGGAAGTGCTGTCCAAGCAAAAAACCCGCCGTGACAGACTGCCGGATGCAGGAAGGACAGAGACGCTTTCGCCTCTGCCCGTTGCAGAACTTCGGAAGTACGAGGCGGTCAAAAAGGCTCACCCTGACGCGCTGGTCTGCTTTGCCCAGAATGGCTATTTTGAGCTGTACGGCAAGGACGCGGAAAAAGCCGCGCCCCTGCTCGGCACAAAGCTCCTTGAGAAGAAGGTACGCGGCAAGCCCTCCATGCCGGTGACCGGCTTCCGTGAAAGCGCATGGGTAGCCGGTTCTCACAAGCTCTGGAAGTCCGGCGCAGATGTCTTTCTCAGCAAGGACGGCGAGACCTTCAAGGAACTCAAAGCCGCAGATTACATTCCTGTCGGCGCGACGCTGAATGTGGACGGGATCAAGTGCAGAATCGACGCGGTTGATTTTGCTACTGATGAAGTCCGGCTGACCAACATCGAGGACAAGAACCGCCCCATTCGCTTTTCTGAGAGCATCCAGTATGTCCGCGCCTATGTGGAGGATGCCGGAACTGCCATCTACGACACCATCCCGAAGAAGCCCGCTGCCCGTGAATCCATCCGCGACAAGCTGAAATCCGCGCAGAAAGCACAGCCGTCCCACACACCGAAGCCGCAGAAAAACAAAGGAAAGGATATGGAACTCTGATATGAAAAACTTTACCGTGGAAGAAACCAACCTGATGTGCTGCTTCAACACGTCCAGCCGGAAGCGGCTGATCGACGATATGAAGGGCGTCACCCTGAACGACATGGACGGCGAGATCGCAGAGCTGATGTATAAGACCGTCCGGAAGCTCGAAGCCATGACCGACGCGGAGTTTGAGGAACTGTATATCATGCCGGACGGCATGGTGGATGACTGAAAGGAGGATGCCTATGCCCGTATTAGACGGTGATTTTGAAGCCTTCGTCACGAACCTTGGCAAGTACAACGAGGGTATGCTGGTCGGTGAGTGGGTGAAGTTCCCGACAACCGAAGAAGAGATGCAGAAGGTCTTTGAGCGCATCGGGATCGGCAAGCAGGATGAGTTCGGTCAGCCCTACGAAGAGTGGTTTATCACCGACTACGAATGCCCGATCTATGGCGTTCAGAAGATGCTTGGCGAGTACGAGAGCCTTGATAAGCTCAACTACCTTGCCGCCTTGATTGACGAGCTTTCCCTGAGCGATCAGGAAAAGCTCGTTGCCATTATGGAATCTGGCTGCGATGAGGTCAGCGACATCGACGATCTCATCAACCTGACGTTCAATCTGGACTGCTACGACATCATGCCCGGTATCAACGACGAATCCGACCTCGGCTATTATTACGCACACGAAGCTGGTATCTACTCTGAAAAGGATCTCGGTCCTCTGGCAAACTACATCGACTATGAACGCTATGGGCGCGACATTGCGATGGATGAGCAGGGACGCTTCACTGATGAAGGCTATGTCCGTGTTGCAAGCGAGAGGTGGGGCAGGCAGTTTAACGGTGAGCTTGATGATATTCCCGATGAATACCGGATCACCGGCTCAGGGGAAGCCACCGAGCGTGACAGCACCATCGCCGTTCTCATTGTTGAGCCGGGAAAGGAGCCTTATGTGAAGGAGATTGACTCCGGTCTGGAGTCCTTGCAGCATGAGGTCGGCGGTTACATCGAGGCAATTTATCCCTACGAAGACCCTGTTGCCTTAGTCTGCAACGAGGAAGGCAAGCTGGAAGGTCTGCCCCTGAACCGCGCTCTGCGGGATGAGGACGGTGACATCTACGACGTTGTTGCCGGAACATTCTTGGTAGTCGGCTTGACGGATGACAGCTTCGGTTCTCTGACCGTAGAGCAGATGCAGAAGTTCTCCGACCTCTTCAAAGTTCCGGAGCAGTTTGTTAAGTTGGGCGATAAGATTGTTGCGATCCCCATGATCTCGAAGGAGCAGCAGAAGCAGGAGAGCGTTGAGCAGAAGGACTTTGAGATGAATGCCGATACCTCCGGTCTGACGGTTGCCGGTCACATCGGGACGTGGCACACCATTGACCAGCACGAAGTCGGCGGTCACAGCTTTTATCTGATGGAGCATGACACCTACGGCGATGAAGCTGCCTGTATCATTGTCGATGAGCGCGGTAAGCTCGTTCTCGATGATGTCTACAACGGCTTTGACGATGACACGCTCCGCCTTCTCGACCTTGAGGTCAAGGAAGTGCCCGAAATGCCGGATCCCACTCTCTCCATTCAGGATATGAAGGACTATGGCTACGCATGGGCTGGCGTTCTTCCCGCCGGTCAGGAGGCGGCTGAGAAGGCTTTGGAGAAGGGGTGCGAGGTTTACCGTCTATATTCCGATAATACCGAGGGCTTGTGCGTGGATGCCAAGGAGATTGCCGATCATGCGGCAAAGGGCGGAATGCTCGGTATCAGCAAGGAAAGCTGGATGGCAGCTCTTGAGAAGGAAAACTACCTCAAGGCGGCGGAGATGTCGATGGAGGATGACTACGGCATGATTGACGGAATCATCAACAACGGTCCGAAGGAAGACAAGACCCTTGATGCCAAAGCTCCCGACACCGGCGAAAAGTCCTCCATCATGGACAGGCTCAAGTCCGCAAAGGCTGAAAAGCAGAAGGAATGCTGCCCTCCCCAAAAGCACAAAGGAGAGATTGAGCTGTGAGCAGAAGTCAGAAGTGGCGGCAGGAGTGGTCGTTCTTCATCGGGGACAGCGGACGCCGGAAGTATAACCGCTTCTGCGTCCGCTGCGTCCATAGCTGCAAGCAGAGCTTCCGTGCGGATCTCATCGCCTGTCCGCACTTCTCCCGCAAGGCATCGCGGTGTAGACAGTTAGGGGTCGAAAAAGCCTGTGATTGCAAGCCTCAGAGCGACGAGGAATGACCGCCCAGTGTGATTATATTCCCCGCACAGTTCCAGCAATAGAGCGAGAATAAGGGTCGATTTCGGCACTTGTTTGAATGCCCGGAAAACAAACCAAGAGCCTCTGTCGATGCCCGTTTTGGGCGTCGGCAGAGGCTCTTTTTTTATGACATATTCAAAATAGCGGACAGCAGCTCTTGAACCTGTTGCCGGTATTCCGGCTTTATATCCGAAATACGTCTGGCAAGCGCAAGGGCTTCCGCTTCTGGCTCCTCGGTCCCAAAGATAATTCGGTCCGCACTGACGCCCAGCAAACGGCAAAGACGCTGCAAGGCTTCAAGAGAAATACCGGAAGCACCACGCTCAATAGCGCTCAGGTGATTCGGCGTCATGCCAAGCATTTCTGAGAGCGTGTCCTGCGTATAGCCCGCCTGTTCTCTTGCCACTTGAATATTGCCGCCGATTTCAATATTGATGTCCTTCTTCTCTCGCATAGCCTCACCACCTTTGCATTTAGTGTACCTAACGGCGGTGTCATTATCCACGGTACGCCGTCGTTGATTTTACTAACGACAATGCGTTGACTGTCCGTGATGAGGGTGATAGAATGGAGTTACCTACCAAAAGAGTGAAAGAAGGGGTGTCATGTCACGCATTATTGAGTTTAGAAAGTCTGCTCAAAAAGCTGCAAAGCAATCCGTTCAAGGCAAGACTTGTGCGTTTACCGGTCATAGACCGCAGAGTCTTCCGTTCGGCTTTGATGAATCCGATAAGCGTTGTACTTCTTTGAAATCTGTTATGCGGGATCAGATTGTAGCACTCATCGAGAACGAGGGCGTCACGCATTTTATTACCGGCATGGCTCTTGGCGTCGATATGTACGCTGCGGAAATTGTACTCGATTTGAAATCAAAATACCCTCACATTACTCTGGAAAGTGCAATCCCTTGTGAGACACAAGCGATCAAATGGTCTGTGGCTTCACGGGAACGGTATTATAATATCGCGGCAAAGTGTGACAAGGAGACCATGCTGCAACGGGAGTACACGTCGGACTGCATGGACAAGAGAAATCGGTACATGGTCGATCACGCCGATTATATTCTCGCAGTATGGAATGGATGCCCCAGCGGTACCGGGAACACCGTGAGATATGCCCACAAAAAGGGCAAATCTATCATCGTTATCAATCCGGTTTCCCTTGATGTCACGCGGGAATAAGGCAAAAATCCCACTCCTGAATCAAGAGTTGTGAAAACCGTGAAGTATTTCCCGATAGTGAATACACATTGCACTACTCGGTGATTATTGGAAACGTGTACGGCGTATGCTGCCCAGTGAACATCTCCACGGAACACATCGAATTTTCACGGCTTCGTAAAACGGAAAGTGTCACCTTATGAACAGTCCCTTGCCGAGAGAAAAATAAATCGCTGGAAACGGGAACGCCCCCGGCACTGTGCGTCTGGCACAGTGTCGGGGGCGTTTTTCCGTGTCTTAGTTATGAGCCAGTTCATTTAGGAGCAGCTTTCGATAGTCCACATCCAAGACGCAGCGATGGAAGTCCATCAGGCGGTGTTCGTCGAACAGCTTTTTACAGAGCTTGGTCAGCGGATGATTCATCAGCTTTGCAGAAATGCCAGTCTCGTTGAAAAACCTTGCCCATGTGAAGACCTCTTCTAAATCCTCCTGCCCAAGCGTGGCAGGAATGATGGCGTTGCAGAGGCGGACAATGGGGCTGTCCGCAAATCGCTCTGCGACTTCCTCCGGTGTGCATTCATAGCGGTCACAGTCAAAGGAAAGCGCATCCTCAATTTTAAGATAATTTTCGGTTTCATCCCGTGTCAAGGTTATGGTGTAGTCTCCCATACCGGACGGCACATCAATATTCTCCATGACATCAAGCTCGTAACGGGATCCGCCGATGATCGCTTCAAAGGAGAAGGACTGACAGATTACTGCTGGGTTCTTGTCTATCTTGTCCTCATTCAGAAAGGACAGCGGATTATACTCCGTCAGTTCCCAGTCGATTTTTCCTCTCTCTGTTTGCTCGGCAATCTGCTGGATCAGATGTTGTTCTTCTTCGTGCAGATTTTCATTGTACATCATGATACACCTCCGTTTTCTGATTGTCGTTTTTTGGGGGCTGTTCTATGTTTCCGAAGAGAATGCCGTTTCTATCATCATTCCTTGGCTGAGGGCAGACCTTCGTAAAACTTCCTCAGTTCCTCCAAACTGCTTGTCCGATTTTTGATAGGCAGGGAGTCCCATGTAATGTCATGATAACGTTCCGGCGGCTCGTCCCGCAGTCTTCGGTCGATAATGCAGACAATGCCGGTGTCTGTGAAATTGCGGATCAATCGCCCGATACCTTGCTTGAGCTTGATAATCATTTCGGGAACGCGGACATCCATCAGAGCGTCCTTTGCGACGGAACACTTATACTCGATAATCGGATCGGGGACAGGGAACGGAAGCCGGAAAATGATGACATTGGAAAGGCTTTTTCCTTCAATGCTGATACCTTCCCAATATGCACCCGTCCCCAGAAGCACGGAGTTCGTATCTTCCTTAAACTCACTCAGCACCTTGTCCTGCGACGATCCCGGCTGCTGCATCAGGATTTTGTACGGAAGATTATTCTCGCTGAGAATGGAGTAGACCTCTTCCATGTCGGTCTTCGCCGTAAACAGCACGAGTGCCTTTCCGTTGGAAATGCTCAGTATCTCAAGCAGTCGCTCCACGCCCTTTTCAATGAAGGCTTCATGTTCTCTGGTCGGGTGCGGGAGATCGTCGCAATAGTAGATCATGGCGTGTTCATCGTATGGATATGGGGAAGGCTTTGGCTCGGATAAGCAGCCGCGGTCACCAGCGGGAAAGCCGGTATTGCTGATAAAGTAAGAATACTGTTCTTCCAGAGACCCGCTCGTGGCGTTCGTCAGCGTGGCAGAGGTCAAGATGGTTCTTTCATCACCATTGAAGTATAGGCGGCTCACAATTTCTTTTGTGTTTTTAGGGCAATAGACGAGTTCCGTGTTGCTGCCGTGCTGCTCAATCCAGATCAACATATCATCTATCCGGTCAAGAAGCTCTGAAAGGGACTCGCTGACGGCATCCAGATCATCAGAGGCAGCAAAGGAACGGTTGTTTCTGAAATCCATGCTGGAATAAATCTGAATGCTGGACGAAAGGTTGTGTATGGCGGCGTTCATCTCGGTAAGCAGTTCAATCGCACTGCCATTGTTGTCGAAGAAAAAGCGGTCAGCGTAGCGCATATCCTGCTCTGCCTCGTTGATCTGCTTTTGGACTTGTGCTTTCAGGCAGTTATAGAAGGCGATGATTGCGCTCTCTGCCTCTCGCTTTTCACCTGACACACTGCTCTGGTCAAAGGATCGCAGCTCATAGAATGCGCTCTTAATCATTCCAAAGAGCATACCCTGTCCGAAACGCTCCGTTGTGGCACTACGCACTTTATCATCCAAGTTGTGCGCTTCGTCCACGACAAGCAGATCAGCGGCGGCGTTAATCAGCCCTTCCTGACCGCGCCGGAGCTTCATGAGATGCTGGGTTAGAAAATCCTGATTGCACAGTACCACTCCATCCGTAAACTTTAATGCTGCGCGGACCTTGTAATACTTGCACTTCTTTTCACAGGAGCCGCAATTCTTCATGCT
>ENA-OPJL01000208-OPJL01000208.1-human-gut-metagenome-genome-assembly--contig:-NODE-208-length-20802-cov-2.966212_pt1 | contig 20802 bp, 8 predicted proteins | sample MGYA00241415_ERZ501659 | MGnify/ENA primary metagenome ERZ501659 (study PRJEB25962, sample SAMEA1965033) | human gut metagenome | biome: human gut; feature: human-associated habitat; material: faeces...
TTAATCTAATAATCAGTAAAATAGAATCTGTGTCAATCTGTGTAATCTGTGGTGAGTCTTATTCATTCCTTTTCAGAAATGCATGCGCCTATTCATACATATAAATAGTATATAGACTCTCAAAAGATAAATATAGAGAATGAAAAATATAATGTATTGATAATTAGTGTTATATGTGCTTCTAATATAGAACTTTTATATCCCGATATAGAGTGTTTGAGACATGTTTCACCCCTAACTTTGCATCAGGTAAAAACGAAAAGTGAAACATTTAAATCAATCAAACGATGAAAGCAAATTCAATGAAGACTATCGGGAAAAGACTAACATTCTTAATCCTTATCATGTGTGTGGCAGTTTCTATTTCTGCTCAAAGTTATCAACTCTCCGGTTGCGTACAGGACGAAAACAATCAGCCGGTGGAAGTAGCAAACATTCTGTTGAAACAGGCTAAAGACAGTACTTATCTTACGGGTATGCTGACGGATGCACAAGGGTGTTTTACCTTTACTCAACCTAAAGGGGAATATCTGTTACATATTACTCTGATAGGTTGTGAAGATATCTATTTGCCCGTCTCCTTACAGGGAAATAAGAATGTAGGTATGCTCACCCTGAAATCCTCTTCTACCTTTTTGAATGAAGTAACCGTTACGGCAGCTCGTCCGGTAATCAAGCGTCTGGTAGACAGAGTTGTTTTTGATACACATAATGCCATCGCTACTGCCGGAGGAAATGCACTCGACCTTTTGCGTGAAGTGCCCGGTCTGCGCGTTGGTCAGAACAGTATTGATATTATAGGTAAAGGAGGCGTGAAGATATATATCAATGATCGTGAAACGAAACTTTCCGGTGACGAGTTGATTGACTATCTCCGTTCTTATGACGCTTCTCAGATACAGAAAGTGGAAGTAATTACTACTCCGCCATCCAAATATGATGCGGCTGGTAATGCAGGTATTATCAATATACGTCTGAAGTCACGTCCTAAAGATTATCTGGGAGGTACGGTATCTGCTTCTTATAATGCAGGTGAAAAGGAGAATTACGGTTATGGTGGTGTAAACCTGAACATCAGCAAAGGTCGCGTATCTTCTTTCATCAATGCAGGTACTACGCAAGGCAACTATGAGAACCGTGAGGCGAATCGTCGCTATTTTGCTCAGAATACTTGGGATGGGCGTACGGATTATAAGAAATATATGCAGAGTTATTATGGTCAGGCAGGTGTGGACTTTGCGCTGGAACGCAACTGGACGTTAGGTTTGCAAGCTGTTTACAACCACAATAACCCAAAAGATTCCAAAGCAGTTTCTATTACGGAAGTTTATGACGTGGCTACTGCCCGTCTGGACTCTCTTTTATTCTCTGACAGTGAGGAAGGAACTAGAGCCGACCGCGTTAACTTGAATTTCCATACTGACAAATCCTGGGGTGATAAGGGTAAAAAGATGACCTGGGATGTGGATTACCTGTATGATAAAAGAGATAGTCACATGGGGTTCCTGTCTGACACTCAGACTCCTGACGGTGTAACTATACCCGGAACCAATTTTGATTACAGTTATTTGCAAAACCGCAAAGTAGATGTATTCTCTTCTGCACTTGACTTTACACTTCCCTTCGAGAAGTATAAGGTGACCGCAGGTGCCAAGGTTTCTTTCACAAATACCCGTAACCGTATCAATTATGATACTTCGGACCCGACACTGGTGCAGGACGATTATTTCCACTATAAAGAACAAATCTATGCTCTTTACGCTGACTATAACCGCGCGTTTGGCAAGCAGTTCTCTATGCAGCTGGGCTTGCGTATGGAACACACCCGTACTACCGGTATTTCTGAGTCGGAGAATACGACGGACAAGCACGATTATACCCGTCTGTTCCCTACACTCTATTTCCTATATTCACCCAATGAGCAGAATGCGTTGAATCTTAGTTTGTCCAATCGCATTTCCCGCCCTTCACAGAATATGGTGAACCCTTTCCCGTTCTATCAGAACAAGTATACCTATGCTCGTGGAAAGGAAGACCTGAAGCCGAGTTATACGTATAATGCCGAATTGGGATATACATTCAAGAATAATCTCAATATCTCTGCATTTTATTCTTATTCGGACGATGTATTCTTTCAGGTTGTAGGCTTAGATCCGGAAACGAATATCAGTTCTTTCCTGTGGGATAACTTTATGGAGACACACTCTTTCGGGTTGAATAACTCCTATACATTCCGTACAAAATGGATGCAGGCTTATGTTCAGCATGGTGTAAACTATAGCCGCACAACTTCCAGTGCCGCTTCCACATCAGCCGAAGAGAAAGGATGGGCTTATAATGCCAGTTTGCGCAATACATTCTTCCTTAATCCGAAGAAGACATTTATCGGAACGCTTTCAGGTTGGTTTACTTCACGTCAGTATAGTGGAGTATATCTGATAAAACCTACTTATGGTGTCAGTGCGGGTTTGCTCTATCGCATGCTGGATAATAAGCTCAGTCTTAGCCTGAACGTCAATAATATTCTAATCAGCCATTCGAAGCTTGAAACTGTTTCCAATGGAGTCCGGATGACGACGGACAATCAGTTTGCCTTTACCGGTTTCCGCATCGGTGTTTCCTACACGTTTGGTGGAGATATCCGCAGCAAGGGACAACGTAATAGTAACTCAGATATTCAGAACAGATTATAAAAATTGCTTTCATCGTTTTTACCTAGCTGAAAGCACTCCCATGGTGGGAGACGAACGGCTTGTCAGAGTGAAACAGTGGTTTCACCGGACAGGCCGTTCACTTTGTTTCCATAAAGTATATGAATCATTCCTCCTTTTCTACCAGTTTTTACCCCTTACTTTCTTCATGATTGCTCACTTTTGCATACCAACAAACAAATCTATAAGAGGAAGTATATGAAAAACAAAATGAAAAACCGAGTAATAGAGATGAAGGACTTATGCCTTTTATGGCTCTTCTTGTTCTTATTAGGTGGAATACCGGCAAGAGCGACTACTATATCCGATGATGAATTAGCATCCGGTACGGAAGAATTAATCGCTTTTCCCGGTGCTGAAGGTTTTGGCCGGAATACTACCGGTGGTCGCGGTGGTAAAGTTTATCACGTCACTACATTGGAAGATGGAATGCAAGCAGGAACGTTACGTTATGCGCTTGCGCAAACAGGTGCACGTACGGTGGTTTTTGATGTAGCCGGGACTATCTTCCTGAACAGACCTTTAAGAATCACTAACGGAGATTTGACTATTGCCGGACAAACGGCGCCGGGGCAAGGTATTTGTATTGCCAGACGTCCAGTAACTATTAACGCCAACAATGTTATTGTTCGTTATGTACGGTTTCGTGTCGGCAATGAAGGCGGTGGAGAACCCGACGGACTTGGAAGTACCGATTGCAAGAATGTTATTGTAGACCATTGTTCTATCAGTTGGTCGGTAGACGAGTGTTGTTCGGTGTACGGTGGTGAAAACCTGACTGTCCAGTGGTGTCTTGTTTCCGAAAGCCTTCGGACGGCCGGTCATGCCAAAGGAAAACACGGATATGGAGCCATCTGGGGAGGAGCGAAAGCATCTTTTCATCATAATCTGCTAGCACATCATGAAAGTCGTGTCCCACGTCTTGGTCCCCGTCCTTTCACTCAGGAACGCGAACATGTGGATATGCGTAATAATGTTTTTTATAATTGGGCGGGAAATGGCTGTTACGGTGGAGAGGGAATGCATGTAAACATCGTGAACAATTATTACAAACCGGGTCCGGCTACTCCCAAAAACAGTCCTGTACGCTATCGTATTGCCGCTCTTGGAGTGCGTACTACGAAATATTGTACCAAAGCAGATGGTAAGCCCAATGTTTGGAAACCTATGGAACATGTATGGGGGAAATTCTATGTGGACGGTAATGTAATCGAAGGTAATAAGGAAGTAACCAAGGATAACTGGACAAAGGGTATTTACGAACAAATCAAGAATTCATCCTGCGATAATACTTTCACTAAACAAGTGAAGAAAGAGATGCGCCTGGCCAAACCTTTGGATGCAGGTATTGTCACTACACATACTGCTGAACAGGCGTATGATCTTGTATTGGCTCACGCCGGTTGTTCCAAACAACGTGATATTATAGATATACGTATTATAGAGGAAACCCAAAACGGTACGGCTACTTATATTGGCAGCGTGACAAAAGGCGCTGAAAATGCTCCCGGATTGATCGACTTACCGGCAGATGTGAAACCGGAGGGATCCACCGGTGCTTGGCCGGAATTATCGAATGGCGGTGTTACAGATGATGAGCTAAGAGATACTGATGGCGATGGTATTCCGGATACATGGGAAACGGCTCATGGGCTGAACCCGAAGGATGCTTCTGATGGTGTTACTACTACATTGAGTAAGGAAGGTTATACCAATTTGGAAGTCTATATGAACAGTCTGGTAAAGTAGAAGTTGAACCAATTATTAATATATTAAGTATGAAGAAGATAATTTTTACAGTACTATTTATGGGCATTCTATCGGGAGGATATGCTCAAGATAGTTCATCGCCGTATCAGGCCGTAGTAGCTTTGGATGGTAGCGGCGACTACACGAGTATTCAGGATGCTGTTAATGCTGCACCGGACAATCGGCAGGAGCCTTGGCTGATTTTTCTGAAAAACGGGTCTTATCGGGAGCAAGTAATTATTCCCGCTACTAAAACTTATATCCATCTTATCGGACAGGATAAAAATAAGACGATTATCCATCACTGTCTGAATGTCGGTGGAAAACCGGAAGAGGGAACTGAACCTGCTAAAACAGCTTACTGGAAACATTCTGTTCATAACCCTTCTTCTGAAGTTCATAAATTGGAAGGTAGTGTTGTTTATATAAAGGGAGATCATTTTTATACGGAGAATATCTCTTATCTTAATGACTGGGGGGTAGATAGCCAAAATGGTCCTCAAGCTTTGGCTATGAGTAGCCAGGCTGATTGTGCTGCATACAATAATTGCATTTTTCGATCTTTCCAGGATACCTGGATGACTTCCAGAACTGACTCTCACCGTCTTTATGCGAAAGATTGCTGGATTGAGGGAGCGGTAGATTACTTTTATGGCAGTGGAGATGCTTTGCTTGAAAATTGTACGTTATATAATTTGCGCAGTGGTTCGGTAATAGTTGCTCCTTCCCATAAAAATGTGAGGTTCGGATATGTATTTCGCAACTGTATAGTGGATGGTAATACCGCTGCTGCTGATGGTAAACAAAAGTTAGGACGTCCGTGGCATAATTCTCCTCGTGCTGTTTATATACATACCACTATGCGCATTCCTCTTGCTCCCGAGGGATGGACAAACATGGGGGCTATTCCGGGGTTATTTGCAGAGTATGACAGCCGCGATGCCGAGGGTAATGTACTCGACCTTAGCCAACGTAAGACTGAATATGACGGACGTGGGCCGGATAATCCGCCGAAAGGTTCCTGTCGTGCAACAATCACCAAGGAAGAAGCGGATGGCTATGTATACGAACGTATAATTCCGGGAGATGACGGATGGAATCCCCGTGCGATGATGGAAAAATTGCCATCTCCCGCAAAGTTGAAAAAAAAGGGGGATAAAGTTAGCTGGAAAGCAGTACCAGCTGCTGCCGGATATGTTATTTTCAATAATGATCGTGTCATAGGCTTTGCCAAAGAGCCGATCTATACTTTGCCATCTGAAGTAAAAGGAAATTTAAAAGTATGTGCTGTCAATCGTTATGGTTCATTAGGAACAGAGAGTGTCCTTTAGTTAATGAATTGTAATGGCGCTATAACATATTGACATTTTTTGCATATGGAATCCCGGGCTTGTGAAAGTCTGGGATTTTTTTGTTAAAACTACTCAGTTATAGCCTCAAACTGAATTATTACTCCCTTTCTGGATGATTTTACTCTTTAAATACTCTTCTAATTCTGAATTTTGCAAAAGAATTAATAACACAGGTTAAGTTAAGAAATGAAAAGCTTTACGAAAAACACTGTACTTATTGTTTAACTAAATAATACTATCATGAAACAAGAAATCGAAAAGATGAAGAGCAGGTTGCTTCTGCTGGCATTCATTTTAATGGTGCCTATTGGAGTGTTTGCTCAAAACATTACGGTAAAAGGTAATGTGACTGATTCGGAAGGAGAACCGATTATTGGTGCCACTGTTATGGAAAAAGGCAAAAGCCAGAATGGTGTCATCACTGACTTAGATGGTAATTTTACTCTGAATGTGTCAGGTAAAGGAAAAAAGATCGTTATTACCTATATAGGTATGAAAACGGAAGAAGTGGATGCAGTAACCGGAAAGACTTTGAAGATTGTCTTAAAGGATGATTCGCAAACACTGGACGAAGTAGTAGTAGTTGCCGTAGGTTATGGTAACGCACGCAAGAAAGATTTAACTGGAGCTATTTCTTCCGTAGGTGAGAAAACATTGAAAAACATCCCAACTACTTCAGCTTCAAGTGCCATTACGGGACGTCTGGCGGGTGTAAGCGTTGTTACAACTGAAGGTTCACCGGATGCAGCCGTTAATATTCGCGTACGTGGTGGTGGTTCTATCACGCAGAGCAATGAGCCGCTGTTCATTGTAGATGGATTTCAGGTGAGTAATATTAATGATATTCCTCCGACGGATATTGAAAGCATTGATGTGTTGAAGGATGCTTCTTCTACTGCCATTTATGGTGCTAAAGGAGCTAATGGTGTAATTTTGGTTACTACAAAAGGTGGTCGTGCCGGTAAGACAGAAGTGACATTCAATGCATCATTGGGTTTGAACCGTTTCTATAATGAAACTGAGGTTCTTTCTCCCTATGAATATGTTTACTATCAGCGTGAATTGGATCCGGCTAAGAATGCAGGCTTTTTTGATCGCTATGGACAGTGGGAAGATGTCGATATTTATAAAGGTAAAGAAGGACTCAACTGGCAACGTAAATTGTTTGATCGTACCGGATTGAAGCAGAGCTACAACGTAAACATTAATGGTGGTAGTGAGTCTTTGATTTATAGTATAAGTTACACACGTGATGATGAAACTTATATTATGCAAACATCCAAATATCGTCGTGATAATCTGAACTTGAAGTTAAGCAAGAATTTTAATAAAAAGTTGAGATTGGATCTTAATGCTAAAATGAGTAATAATGTTATTGACGGCCCCAGTGTATCCAGTGGTTCCAAACTACGTGACTGCGTGAAGTATCCTCCTATTGGTACGCTTACTGACCTAACGGAAGACGACCTGGCTGGTGATAATGAATTGATCCCTGAAAATATCAGTAACTTGAACGACCCCTTCTACAATATTACCAACGAGTATAAGAAGCAGTCCAAGTTCAATAATACCTATAATGTTGCTTTAATATGGGACGTTATTAAAGGATTACAGTGGCGTGCAGAAGGTACTTATGGCTTTACTTTTGATCGTACTGATAATATTTATCTGAAGAATACAGGTGAAGCGAATGGTAAGGCTGGACAACCTGTTGCCTATCGCCAATATTGGAATGGTTCAAAATGGACATTTCGTACTTTGCTGACTTATAAATTCAAGTTGAAAAAGCATCATTTTGACGTTATGGGCGGTATAGAAGCTAATAACTCTGAAAAGGATGATATGAAAGTCAATTCAGACTATTATCCGGGTGATTATTTGGCTAATGACATTCTGGCTATGTGGAACAATGGTACTGCAGAACCCACTTATACAACGATTAATGAACCCGACCGCAGCATGTCCTATTTCGGTCGTGCCAATTACATTCTGAATGATCGTTACTATCTGACTTTTACGTTGCGTGCAGACGGTACTAATGTATTTGCACCTGGAAATAAGTGGGGTATTTTCCCCGCTGCATCTGCTGCATGGCGTATTTCGGATGAAAGTTTCATGGAATGGTCTAAAGACTGGTTGTCCACTTTGAAGATGCGTGCCAGTTATGGTAAGTCCGGTAATGCCCGTGTCGGTTCCTATTGGCGCCAGACTTATAGTCCGGTAACTTCTACTAAGAATCTCTATTATCAGAATGAGATTGGACAGAGTAGCTTGCAACCTGCCAAACGTCTGCGTAATGAAAATCTGACCTGGGAGTCTAAGTTCTCAACGAACGTAGGTTTTGACTTAGGTTTCTTCAGTAATCGTATAAATCTGACATTTGATTATTATAATGATGTTACTAAGGACTTGATTATGGAAGTGCAGTTGCCCTCTAATGCAGGTTATAGTAGCCAATACCAAAATCTTGGTCAGACCACTAATCGCGGTGTAGAGTTGTCGTTGAATGCAAATCTCGTTCAGACGAAAGATTTCTATCTTGACTTTAATTTTAATATTGCTTTCAATAAGAATAAGGTAGATGCATTGTATGGTGCCAATGGTGACGAAATGATTCTTTCTGGTGGTGGCACAGAGACCGGTAGCGATAACTATCGTGTTTTTGTAGGCCAGGAAGTTGGTTTGATGTACGGTTATGTGTCTGATGGTATGTATTCTTTTGATGATTTTACTTTCAATCCTACCACTAAAAAGTGGGATATTGTGACGACTAAAGATGAAAATGGTGTACCAATCGTTACAGATTGTTCGGGTGTACTTTCTCGTGCAGGAGGTTATTTCGGACCTGGTCACATGAAATTGAAGGACTTGAATGGTGATGGAGTTATTGATGCTGATAATGACCGTAAAGTGATCGGTCATGCGTTGCCGAAACACACTGGTGGTTTTAGTTTTAATGCCGGTTGGAAAGGTTTCGATGTTACAGCGATGTTCAACTGGTCTTATGGTAATGATATTCTGAATATCAATAAAGTGGACTACACTTCTTATACAGGTTCTAAACGTTATCAGAATCTGAGTAATGATATGAGATTGGCAAATCGTTTTACAACGATAGATCCTGTAACAGGACTTAATATCTATTATGGTGAGTATGCCAACCCTGAACGTTTGCAGGAAATTAATTCCAATGCTTCCATCTGGCATCCGTTAATGAACAATACGATTACCACAGACTGGTTGGTAGAAGACGGTTCGTTTTTACGCTTAGGCGTTCTGACGCTGGGATATACTCTTCCGAAATATTGGACTCAAAAGTTCGGTGTGAAGAGCCTGCGTGTCTATGCTACTGGAAATAATTTATTCTGTCTGACAGGATATAGCGGTCAGGATCCGGAAGTAAATACAAGTTCCAGCAATATGACTCCTGGTTATGACCGTTCGGCTTATCCGAAGTCCAGATCCTATATTTTTGGATTAAATGTTACATTCTAAACTAATAAACTTATGAAATTACAGAATATAGTATATGTATTGACGGTGGGAGGTGCGCTGTTAACCTCTTGTAGCGATTTTCTTGATACGGAATCTCCCTCGGTACAAAGTAGTACTGTTACTTTTGAGAATGAAGGTATGACGCGTTCGGCTATTATGGGAGTTTACTCCGAATTAGCAGGTACGTATGTTTATGGACAGAAAATGTCGGTTAACTGGCAAGGTGTTTCTGATATTGAATTGGCTAGTGGTTATGCTACTGACCCATCTAAAGACCTGACAAGTGATACAGGGGCGGCCAATTATTATTGTGACTGGTACAACAAGACCCTGCAATGGGGATACATTTTTAAAATGGCAGAATTGGCCAGTACGGCTGTGGATGGCATTCGTGCTTCAGCGCTTTATAAAAGTGGTAATGCGGCGATGAAGCGTTATTTGGGTGAGGCTTTAACATTGCGTTCATTGTCTTATTTTGAATTGGTTAGGCGTTGGGGAGATATTCCTTTTAAGGAAGGTATGTCTAACTCGGATCTTTCCAATGTATATATGGGAAAGATTAATCGTGATAGTATTTATTCAAGTATTGTTCGTGACATGCAGGAGGCAGTTAACTATTTGCCTTGGGTAGGAGAAAATTCTGATTATAATTGCGAACGCGTGAATAAAGGATTTGCCAAGGGATTATTGGCTCGTATTGCTCTTTTTGCAGGAGGATGGTCTGTTCGTGACGGTAATCAGTTTCCTGATGATTCTAATGTAGAACACTATCCTAATGTTGAAGGAAATCCCGGTATGGAGGAAGTAGGAGGTTATTATGTTGGTAGACCTAAGAATTGGCGTGATTATTATGAAATAGCCGAGCAGCAATGTGCTGAAATTATTGGTGCTCCGGAGAATCCTCATCAATTGGATCCTGATTATGGACATATCTGGAAAACAGTTTGTGGCTTGAATTATAACGAATATAATGAGAATCTTTTTGAAGTAGCTAATGGAGTAGGGTATAGTGGTGACATCGGTACATTGATGGGACGTGCAATGGACGGTGGAATCGGGTATGGCAGCCGTGGTTTCGGTGGTTCTTATGTATGTTCAAATGCGTATTATTTCTATTCATTTTCTCCGACTGATACTCGTCGTGATTATGCTTGTTACTGGCCTCAGTATAAGAAAGATTCAGATGCGAAGAGAAATCGTGAGGTGATGCAGACTGATATAATGAACGTGAAATTGGGTAAATGGGGCTTCTTCTGGACTTCTAATGCATATCGTTCTATAGCACAAACAGCTACGGCTCGTACTCCGACCGGTATTAACTGGATTGTGATGCGTTATTCAGACGTCTTACTGATGTTTGCTGAAGCTCGTTATATGTTGGGTAAAGGAATTGATTCAAATAGTGAAATAGCTAATATCAGTGCCCGCAACGCATTGGAACAAGTTCGTACGAGAGCTTTCGGTGCCGGTTCTGAAGAAGTGAATAAATATGATGCTGATTTCTTTGAGGCTATTGTTAACGAACGTGCCTGGGAACTGGGTGGTGAAGGTATCCGTAAATTGGATTTAGTCCGTTGGGGATTACTAGATTCTAAAATAGAGGATATGAAAAAGGCGATGCTTTATTTGCTGGACGGTACTCATACCATACAAATCTTCGATAAAACGTATGAACCAACTGATTTCCCGGTGAAAGTGTACTATAGATATGATAAGGAAGGTGAATTCATCGATTTGTCTTCAGCCAATTTCTATCGTAACCTGGCCGATAATCCCGATACGGAAGTTTATTCAGAAGCGAATTGGTTCCCCCGTTCTTATTGGAATTTGGCCGAAGGTAAAGAAAGTTCTTTAGTTGATAATTCAGTAAAGATATTGTCTTGTGCCACTGGTTTGCGTAAATCTTATGATTATACGGAATTGCTGGGTACTTTGAAGTATGGCGAGTTGATTCAGGCTAAGTTGAATCTGATAGATATAGGTAATGAGATCTGTAATTATCGTCATTTCCATTCTATCTATTATGATGATATCTATAAGTCAAAAGGGTATTTGAAGAACTCTTATGGATATGATAAGCAAAAATAAAAAGTTAACTTATTAAAGAATGAATATATGAAACTTAGAAATATATATTATATCTTATTGGGAGTTCTGGCATTTTCTGCCGTTGCTTGCCAGGAGGATGCCAATGACTGGGGGATAGAACCAGGGCATGACCGGTTATTCCGTACTACTGAATTTAAAGTGGCTGATAATACATCTCCTACTTCTATAATGTTAAGTTACAGAGGTATAACGGATGCTTCAAAGTATATCTTTGAATTTAGTAAAGGAGATAGTCTGGAATTTACAAATATTGTGAAGACTGTGGAAATTCTGGCAGACACCTTGACACCGTATCGTCAGGAAACTACTGCGGTTAAAACGGAATATCGTACATTGTTCACAGACTTGGATGGAACCAGTCGTTATTCGGTACGTGTAAAAGCGGTAGATGGAAAAACAGGTAAAGAGTCCGGTTATGTGGGACTTTTCTTTGAAACTCCGGATGAGCAGATATTTACGGAGGTTGTTCCTTCTACTTCCGGTGCTGTCTTGAAGTGGAAAGCCGATAAGACCGCTACTCATATTCGCCATGCCGAATTGAAGTTTACGGTGGAAGGAGAAGGGGAAGAACAGACTGTTTTGATTGATACAGTATGGGTAGAACCCGCTCACGAGTTAACTGCAACTGAAAAACAGGCAGGAACTTATTCCATTAAAGACTTGAAGGCAGGAACTAATTATCTGGCATATATCCTGAATGGCGATGTGCTTAGAGGTAAATATAGATTTTTGACACTGGGCTCTTCTGTAGGAGAAACAATAGACGTACAATCAGGAGATGATATTAATGCTTTGTTAGCTTCTGCCCCGGTAGGACCGGTAACTCTGGCTTTCAAAGGTGGAGAAAGCTATACGTTTGGTGAGATCACTGTGCCGACAAATGTGAAGGCTCTTTATTTGGCAGGTAATGTGATTAACGGTCAGCTGCCTCAATTGACGGCTACCAAAATGACATTTACTGCTCCGCTGGGAACTGTGAAATGGCAGAATATCGATTTGATAAGTGACGGACAATCTCAATTCTTCATTGAAATAGGTAATACGAATTGCTTCAGTACTATAGCCTTTGAGGGATGTCATATCAGTGAAATTCCACGTAGCCTTGTGCGTTTGAACAATGGTGATGTAGAAATAAGTGGTATTACAATCAGTAATTGTATTGTGAAGAATGTAGCATTGAGCGGCTATGGTCTGTTCAATTTCGGTAAAGCTAAATCCCTGAAGAAACTCGTTATTGAAAACTCTACGCTTTGTGAGATTGGTGATCAGTTGATGGATGTTCGTTTTGTTATTGATGAAATAAAAATGAATAAATGTATCTTCTGTAATTATACAATTGGTATGCCGAAGGTATTCCGTTTGGATAAGCAACCGAAGTCTATTGCTGTGACAAGTACTGTCTTTACCGGAACGAATGGTGGCAGCAAGATTAATTCCGGAAATGGAGATTATTCTGGCTACCTGGATTTCTCCGGTTGCTATTTGACCTCTGACTTCCAAGTGGACTCTAGGCCGTTCACGAATGCCAAGTCTTTGTCTATGACATCTCTGGAATTGTTCGTAGATCCGATGAATGGGGATTTCCATTACAAACCGGAATTGAAATTTGAGGGTGAGGGCAAAGCTGGTGACCCGAGATGGTGGATACAATAGGTAAGATTCCATATAGGAAAGATTGTTAATGATGGAGGGAGGTTGTTCATATGAACAACCTCCTTTTGTGTTTAATCTGCTCTGAAAAACTTTTCGAATTTTGAGATAGTGCACTTATAGTACCTGAATTTCCCCCATAATACCTAATTTTCCCGGGTATATTTGCATAAAATGATTAACAATAACTCTATAAAAGTAACAGACTATGAAACGATGGATTTTGATTGGTATGGTTGTAGCTTCCGGTATGACTATACAGGCGCAAAACAAATTGCCCGAAAAGTTTCCTTACCAGGATACAAGTTTAACTGCAGAAGAACGGGCGGATGATTTGCTCAAAAGATTGACTTTGGAGGAAAAGGCTTCATTGATGATGAACGGTTCTCCGGCTATTCCCCGATTATCGATCAAAGCGTATGGTTGGTGGAATGAAGCACTTCACGGTCTCGCGCGTACAGGATTGGCTACAGTGTTTCCACAGGCTATCGGTATGGGAGCATCATTTGATGATAGTTTGTTGTATGAAGTCTTTACGGCAGTATCTGATGAAGCAAGAGCAAAGAGCCGGAGATTGGATAGTAAAGGAAATCTTACACGTTATCAGGCACTTACAGTGTGGACTCCTAATGTGAATATTTTCCGTGATCCGCGTTGGGGGCGTGGACAGGAGACGTATGGAGAAGATCCCTATTTGACCAGCCGTTTGGGAGTTGCAGTAGTCAATGGTTTGCAGGGACCCGATACAGCACGATACAATAAACTTCACGCTTGTGCAAAACATTATGCTGTACACTCGGGACCGGAGTGGAATCGGCATAGTTTTAATGCTGAGAATATTTCTCCACGAGATTTATGGGAAACTTATCTTCCCGCCTTTAAAACCTTAGTTCAGGAAGCTAAAGTGAAAGAAGTGATGTGTGCTTATAACCGTTTTGAAGGTGAACCATGTTGTGGAAGTAATCGTTTGCTGACTCAGATTTTGCGTGATGAATGGGGCTTCGACGGAGTCGTTGTTTCAGATTGTGGGGCAGTATCGGATTTTTGGCAAAAAAGAAAGCATGAGACGCATCCTGATGCTGCCAGTGCTTCGGCAGATGCTGTTTTAAATGGCACGGATGTTGAGTGTGGAAATAGCTATAAATCCTTACCGGATGCAGTAAAGGCTGGACTTATTACTGAAAATCAGATAGATATTTCAGTGAAACGTTTGTTGAAAGCTCGTTTTGAGTTGGGAGAAATGGACGAGAATGTCTGGACAGGGATTTCTTCGGATGTTGTGGACTCACCCAAACATCGTCAGTTGGCATTGCAGATGGCGCGTGAAACCATGACATTGTTGCAAAATAATAATAATATACTTCCATTGAGTAAACAGGCAAAAATAGCATTAATAGGTCCTAATGCAAATGATTCGGTTATGCAATGGGGAAATTATAATGGGCTACCTTCGCATACCATTACTTTGCTTGAAGGTATGCAGCGTTATCTGCCAACTTCTAATCTTATTTATGAGCCGGTTTGCGGACACACGGATAGTACTTTGTTCATTAGCTTATTCAACAAATGTTCTACTTCGGAAGGAAACGGTTTTCATTCAACATATTGGAATAATAATACCTTTACAGGGGAGGCTGTTACGGAAGTTCAGCAATCCACCCCATTCTTATTTAATACTAATGGGGCTGCTCCTTTTGCACCGGGAGTTATTTTAAGAGGATTTTCTGCTGAATATCGTTCTGTATTTCATCCGGAAAAAACAGAAGACGTTGTTTTTCGTATTCAGATGCGAGGCGCCTATGAACTTTATATTAATGGTAAACTGGTTAAGGAAGACGAAGGAGCCGTGAAGCAAATGACTTCCATTTATACGTTGAAGGCAGAATCGGGAAAGTCTTATGATATTTTATTAAAGTATCGTCATTTTGACAAAACGGCAAATCTTAGCTTTGATATGGGAGTAAATGCTCAGATAGATGTGAAAGGATTGTTGGAGCGTATCAAAGATGTAGATGTAGTTATCTTTGCGGGTGGTATCTCTCCGGCACTGGAAGGAGAAGAAATGCCTGTTGATGCAGCTGGTTTCAGGGGAGGAGATCGCACCGAAATCGAGTTGCCGGCTGTACAGCGACGTGTTGTTGAGGCTTTGAAAACTGCAGGAAAACGGATTGTGTTTGTTAATTTCTCCGGTGCAGCTATAGCTTTGGAGCCGGAAAGTCAGAATTGTGAGGCTATCCTGCAAGCATGGTATCCTGGGCAAGCTGGTGGCCAGGCTGTTGCCGAAGTTTTGTTCGGCGATTACAATCCGGCTGGAAAATTACCATTGACATTCTATCGTAACCTGGCTCAAATTCCGGATTTTGAGGATTATAATATGACCGGAAGGACCTACAGGTACATGAAAGAGACTCCTTTGTTCCCATTTGGTCATGGACTTAGTTATACTACATTCAAATATGGAAAGTTAAAAATGAATGATGATAAAATTGCTGCCGGTCAAAATCTGAACCTGGTGATTCCTGTAACTAATACAGGGAGTCGGGATGGAGATGAAGTGGTACAGGTCTATCTCAAAAAAATGGATGATACAGAGGGACCGGTTAAAACGTTGCGTGCTTTTAAGCGTGTGCGTATTCCGGCAGGAAAGACGGTTGAGGTTAAATTTTCTTTGGATGATACCCAGTTGGAATGGTGGGATGAACAGAGCAATACAATGAGAGTTTGCCCGGGAAATTATACTGTTATGATAGGAGGTACTTCCTGTGAGAAGAGTTTATTATCACGGGCATTTACCATTCGGTAAAATTATGAGGAGATGATAGCTGAAATATTCAACTATCATCTCTTTTATTTTCTTTGTATTCCGAAGGCGTCATTCCCATTTGTCTTTTGAAACACTTTCCGAAATATTTAGGATCGTTGAAGCCTGTCATGTAAGCCACTTGTGAAAAGTTATATTCTCCGCTGTCTATTAATTGTACGGCACGTTTAATCCTAATTTCGCGTATGAAGTCCACGGGAGACAGACCGATGATAGATTTTAGTTTCTGATAGAAGACAGAACGTCCTAAATTCAGTAACTGGGCAAATTCGTCGACTGTAAGCTCCGAGTTTTCCATTTGCTCTTCCATTACTTGCATCACTTGCTGCATGAACTGCTCATCGTATGAAATGATCTGAGGTTGCGAGGGAGTCAGTTTCTCTTCCAGAGTGGTTTCCTGGGTATTGTTTAATTTTTCCGACCATGCTTTCCAGTAGATTTCCTGCAATTCTTTACGCTGGTGAAGCAAAGACTTGATACGAATTTTTAGATACGTTGCACTGAAGGGCTTGGTGATATAATCGTCTATCCCTTGTTCCAGTCCTGATATGCGATCATCCAGCGATGATTTGGCAGAAAGCAGAATGATAGGTATGTGACATATTTCTCTGTTCTCCTTAATATTCTTTACCATATCAAGGCCATCCATAGCAGGCATCATAATGTCACTGATAATCAGATCGGGAATATATTCCCGGGCTTGGTCCAATCCTTCTTGTCCATTGGTGGCGGTGAGTACCCGATAACTTTCTGACAAGATATCTGATAAGAAGTTTCTTAGCTCTACGTTGTCTTCGACAATTAAGATGGATACAGGGTCTTCTTCATTCGATATCTGATTTGGTTCTTTGGCTGTCTCTGAAGGAGTAATGTCGGCCATTGAAGCTATTTCAACCATGGGTCTTATTTCATTTTTCTTTTCAGCGGGGACTGAATTTCCGTCATTCAATATAAACTCTGTATTTTCTCTTCCCTCATAAACTTTTTGATTCATTGGAAATATAACGGTAAACTCGCTGCCTACACCGGGTTGACTTTTTACTTCAATGTTGCCACAATGTAGTTCTATCAGTTCTTTGACAAGTGATAGTCCTATGCCTGACGAGGGCTGCAATATGTTGAATTTTACCAATGTTTCAAAGCGTTGGAAAAGTGTTTGCTGTTTTTGAAGATCGATACCAATGCCTTCGTCTTTTATGGAAACAATTAATCTGCTACTTTCCACATTGGCAATGACGGTAATAGACTTATTGGCCGGAGTGTATTTGAATGCATTGGATAGCAAATTAAAAATGATTTTTTCAAACTTATCCTGATCGATCCAGGTTTCTATAGCTTCCTGGTTTGTTTCCAATTGGTAATTGATATTCTTTTCTTCAGCAATAAGGCGGAAGTTATCCATTACTTTTTGTAATAGGCTGAGGACATCTGTCTTTTCCAGCAGCACTTTCATTTTTTTATTCTCTATTTTCCGGAAATCCAATATCTGGTTTACTAAGTGCAACATACGCTCCGTATTCTTGTGCACCAGGGTTAAATGTTTACGGGCATTGGTTGTGAGAGTTTCGTGTTCCAGAATTTCGCTAACCGGACTGGCTATGAGTGTTAACGGAGTACGTAATTCATGCGAAATATCGGTGAAAAAGCGCAATTTGATATTTGCCAGTTGTTGTTCAATATTTATCTGATGACGTAACCGGTATATGTAGAGAATGATATAGACGATAGTTGCTGTGGATAACACGAATAATACGACATACAGAATCCATGCCCAGTATGTCTCCCAAAAGGTTGGAAGTACAGTTATAGGCAGGATACGTGCTTTTTCCATCCATACTCCGTCGCTGTTGGTAGAACGTATTTGCAATTCATATTCTCCCGGAGGAAGGTTGATATAGCTGGCTGAACGGCTGTTATCCACTTCATTCCATTTTTCTTCCAATCCTTTCAGACGGTAAGCATAGCTGATTGATTCAGGCGCTACATAATCCAAAGCTGCAAATTGAAAAGTAACATTGCGTTCGGATGGTTTCAGCCTTAGTTCTTCCAGATCATTGATATCTAAATCCTGGGAGGTTCCTTGTATTTTAAATCCGGTGAATACAATGGGAGGGGCATAATTACTTTTCTGAAGATGTTCAGGACTAATTTTGAGTATTCCGATATCTGTTCCTAATAGCAATTGATTATTTTTCAGCACAGGAGCCGCTTCTGTAAAGTAAAGCTCTTGTTGCATGTACTTTTTATCATAATATTCAAATGTTTCCTTTTCCGGATTGAAACGGGTAAGTGCATTTTCCGAAATTACCCATAAACTTCCTTCTTTATCTTCTATCATAGACTGGACGAGGTCGGATGGTAAGCCATCTTTTGTCGTATAAGGTTTAAATTCGATGTGTTCACTTAAAAGATTTTCAGAAAGGACTTTATTGATTCCTCCGGTAAATGTAAGGATGTAAGTTGTATTTCTGCTATCTGTGTAAACATAGGTCACATTATTACTGCTAAGACTGGAAACTGTATTGGGACTGCGGAGATTACGGTAGAAATTGATTTCTTCCGGTTGTTTAAATTCATTGGAGAAGGTTAGTAACCCTTCTGTGGTACAGACAAGAATCGCCTGATTGACCTCAGTGATATAGCGGACTTTGGAGAAATGTTCTTTGGGATATCCTTTCAGTTGATTATCGCTATGTATGAAGCGGATTTCCCCTTCAGGTGTCTTTTCCAGTAAATTCAGTCCTCCACCATGACAACCTATCCAGATACGTTTTTGATGATCCTGATAGATGCTATAGATACTATTATGGCTCAGGCTATACGGGTTGTCTTCCTGATGAGTAAATTGACGTATTTGAAAATGATCATTACCGGTTCTTTCTAATTGGAAAAGCCCATCCAACTTACTTCCCATCCAAATAACTCCATTTTCATCTTCCATAAAGCAGTAGATGTTTTTTTGGAAAGAAATAGGTTGTGAACTGATGGTTCCTGCGGGAGTCAGATATCCTTTTAAACTTCCATCCGGCTGATAAATTCGTATATATCCTTTTTTGCTGGCTGTCCAAAGCTCATCTTTTTCATCTATCAAGAAAGCGCGTGTTTCAAAGCTGGCATCTATGGCTTGTAGTGAACATGCGTAGGTAGAAAATGAGATTTTTGTAACGTCCCAGTGATTACATATCCAGAGATTTCCCTGCTGATCTAAAAAAGAATTCAGAATGACGGGATTGAATTTTGTATCAGGATTATTATAATCAGTATAATAGGGCTTCAGTTGTTTGTTCTTTCGATCATAATAGGAGAAGCCACCTCTATGTGGAACCATCCACAATGTTCCTTGCTTATCTTCGAATATCAGGTCGCGACTTAATCGTTCGGCTTTTGGCAGATCCTCTTTGGGAGTAATATAATGTTGTTTCTCTTCTGTCTCTAAGTTATAACGCACTACTCCGGGCATTTCGGAGTATAACCATAATTCGCCGAAACTGTCTCTGAATACGGATAAAACTTCGGTAGAGGGATTGGTAGGAGTGCGGGGATCTATTAATCTGTATCTTTGATTTTCCGCAAAGTAAATATAGAGTCCATTATTTGTGCACAGTCCTATGCTATCTTTTCCCAGTCTACTGATAGAATTGATAGCATTGGAGGTTGAAAAGGGCATTTCATGAAACTGAAGTTGCTGTGTCTGGGGTAGATATATCACTAACTGGTTGTTGGCAGATACTAGATATATATTGCCATTATCTTCTTTGATATTCTTGAATGGAATATCAGATTCTATTTTCTTTTTGCCAATGATTGAAATTCCTTTGTTGGTTAATATCCATTCGTCCCCATCGCTATCTTGAAAAATAGTGATTATTTGATCCCCTTTCAGGTTCTTCTCTTCGATATTATATAAGGTTATTCCTTCTCCTTCCTGAGCCTTGTACGCTTGTTCGTCAATACGGAATGCTCCACGATCACATACGATCCAACTGACGCCTTTGGGTAATGTATAGACGTTCTGTACAGCGTAGGTCTGCTGTTTTTCGTTTTCATAAGGGCGTAAGATATCTATGAATTTTTCCCGGCGGCTGTCGAATAGATAGATTCGTAAGTCATAAGTCTGACACCAGATGTCACAGGTTTGTGTCTGTGTGATTTTGGCTAAACGATTACTGGTTAAAGTACATCCGTCTCCCGGAAATGCTTTATAGTTTTTGAAAGTGTATCCATCGAATTTATTTAAGCCATTCCAAGTGGAAAACCAGATAAACCCTTTTGAATCTTGCAGGATATTGGTGACAGACCTTTGTGCCAATCCGTTGTAAGCGGAGAAATGTTGAATTTGGCAAATCGGTTGTGCAATGGCTACACAGGGGATAAAAAGACAAATCAATATTAAATAATTGATTTGTAGTATAATGCACTTTTTCATAGTATTGACTAATTTGTAACTGCTTTGCAAAGATATAAATTATCTGTTTTACTACTATGTATTCTGATAGTAAATGTAGGTGGATTTTTCAGCACTTCGGTAAAGGAAGCATGGATGTGTAATTATTATATAGCTATGTGGAATATTTGTTTCCTTAGGTGTATTATCGGGCTTGTGACTACCCAGAAAGCTGTTTTTAAACATTGTGAACATTCGTTTCCACCTATTGCGATAATTTTTCCCCCTTAACTGTGTTGGTATTTCTGAATTTTGCAACAAAATATGAAAAATACTCTGAATATGAAAAATGCACTGATGAAAAATTATTGTTTTGCGGAATATGAAATAGGAAAATTAAAGTATGGTTTTGTCCTCAACCTATGTGCTTTCTTTACGCAAGTAATGTCTTTCGTTTCGGTAAAAGTGAAAACTTCTCGTTTTTGGATATTCTTTAATGTAATAGCTGTAAAAACTATTTAATGCTTTGTA